>JAABUZ0100000527.1_pt1 | contig 92636 bp, 61 predicted proteins | sample 5562091 | NCBI WGS metagenome assembly JAABUZ01 (sample SAMN12813069, study PRJNA571459) | rock metagenome | isolation source: Antarctica rocks | place: Antarctica: Victoria Land, Linnaeus Terrace sud | collected 2015-12-21
TCAGTTTCGAAAGCTATACCCTTAGCTTTGCGCCTAGTGTGGGTGATGCTATACGGATCGATGGAGCACCAGGCGGTGGATCAGCCTTTATCTCAGCCGGTGAGCTAGAGGTCTATGGGCCGCCAAAGTAAATCGACACTCGGTTCGATGTGATGCTCGAGTTCCAGGGTCTCCCCGGGAATGGAGGCTGCTTGGAGCGGTCATAAACGGGCTTTTCTCGACAACCTTCAGAGAACGGTCTAAGAGCCTCATTCTATGAGGCGTCCGCGTGCAGATCGGGAACGCGAGGATAGACATTTGTTCCAATCGGTGTTCGGCCTCGCGCATCCACTCCGTGGCAAGACGCGCATCGGGCGAGAAACTCTTCACAGCCTTGCTGGACCGCCAGCGAGTCGCCTGTGCCTGAGTATGTCTTGCGACGCTCCGTTCTCGAAATCGCGTATGGATTGTGCTGCAACCGCTCCGAATGTGGATGACGTAGTGGCTACTCGGAAGCCGCGACCTTTGAGCAAACCTGCGCAGAGTAGCCCAACGAGGAGCAATGAGAGAGAAACGTGAGGAGTGACCTTCAAGCCTTCATGTCGCCCGGCCTGCTTCACTGCGGGCGACTTGCGCCTGCCAAAAGGGAAGCAGTACCGGCGAATTCACGGTTGCGGCTCAAACAAAAGCACGGAGGCCTGCCCTCCATCATGCGCAAGTGCCGCATCGTAGTAGCAATTGAGTTCGGGCGACCAGGACGATGTCCAGGCACCAGCCTTCGTGGGGATCTTTCCTATCAGTCTGCAATGATCAGGGTCCTTTTGCTGGTAGACAAAGACGTATCCGGCGTCAGATCCCCTTCCACCTGAGACATAGATTCTTTTTCGTGTCCTATCGTGGTAGACCCCATCCATACCCTCTACTGTCGGCAGATTCAGGACTCGCTACCGTAGTCGAATTCATGGCGATCATCTTTGGAGGAGTGCGCCGAACAGCAATCGCTCGGAAGCTTCATCAAATGCAGCGTCTCCAGGCCTCTTGCCGCTGACTGACCAACTTGCGACGATAGTGCGCTTCTTTGTGTCGATAACTTGTATTTTACTAGCGACGGAAGCGAAGACAAACAAGCGGTTGCCGGAATGGGTGAGAAGCAACTCTGCCGGGTAGCTGGCAACTCGGATGGCTATAATCGGTTCATCGGTAGCCGGATCGATGATTGCAACCTCGCCATAATCCTTTCCGGCCTCCGCGCCTCCGTATTCTACGTAGAGAACATCCGCCTGCGGATCGTAAGCGATACGATTTGGACCGAGACCCAACTTAATCGAGTCGAGCAGCTCAAACGTCCTGCCGCGGTACACGCGCAGCATTCCATCATCTCCGCTGGCAACGAACAGTTTATCTAATGAGGCTACAAACAGGAGGCCCTGCGGTTTTCTGAAACCCGGGATGCTCCGTACCATCTTGTCCCTTGCAGGTCGACTACTTCCACCGATCCGCTTTCAAGCCCTGCAACAAACAGCCGCTTGCGAATAACATCCACCTCCATGTGATCCAGCCTTCCATGCACGCTCGGGATGGGAATGGTTTGAACGAGCCGTAGCGGCGGCCTGCCTGCGCGTTCATCGTAGCGGTGGCTACAAGGCAAGAGACTGTGAGTGTCGTTGTCCAGGTTGGAAGGAGCCATCTGATGTGTTCAAACCAAGTGTACTGGTGTTCTCCCGGTACACATATGAACTACAAGCGTGAGGAGCAGATATAGCTGCTGGCTCCACCTAGCTGGTCCGCCTTAAAACGAGACGCCGCACAGATGTACTTCGATTCCGAGATGAACAAACATCGAAGCCTTCAGCGCGAGCGCGGTCTTCGCCTCATCGCGATGACCCGCATAGGCAATGCTGACATGGTTGGCGCGATGGCGAGCCATGAACTGATCGCGGGTGACGCCTTCGGTGATGACGCTGACCATCGGCCACTGCGAAGTCACCTCGTGCCAGCGCCGCCCGGTTTCATTTGCGGGTAAGGAGACAACCTGTGCCAGACCGAGATCGACGTGCAGCCGTCCTGCTTCCACGAAGACGCGGCTCCACACGATCGATCCCTGTCTTCCGACGCCCTTCAGGGTTCCTCCTCCGAGCGGAAAGTACATCGACGGTTGCCGCTCGCTTGTGGAACCGGCGTAACCGTTGATGAAATGACTTGCAGGGGCGGCTCCGGAGATCTGCCACAGCCACACAAAATCATCGATATGTTCGTCCTTGTACGCTTCGCCCCAGCGTACGTCATGCAGTGTCGTTGAAGGATCAAGCCCCAGTGCGCGCCAGCATCGATTGGTGACGACAGCGTCGACACCGGCGCATTCGTCGACTTCGTTGAAGTGGGGAAGTGCCTCTCCCGCGAAGAGGGTCTGTCCGCCGAGATCTCCAGAGACAGGGGGCCGGTCAGGGTTATTCAGCAGGCCCTCGACAAGGTCGGAAGCAGGGGTGAGATCTTTCAATCCTTGCTGATACTGGATACCTACGGCATCACAGCCGAACTCATGCGCCATGCGGACAACAGCGATATACATCTTGCACTGCACTTGGATCTGCGCATTGGTAAGGTCGGTCTGCTCGGTGGTCCCGGTCGCGAAGTGAAGACGTCGTTCGTCAAGCCAGCGGCGAACGGCGTCTGCCTCGTCGTTCGTCACTGTCTGCATGCGAGCGAAGAGTGCAGACTGACTAAGCCGTTCCTTGAAGAAGCCACTCCGGTTCAGCAACTCGTCATCGATGATGGCGTTGTACATGCCCATGCAGCCTTCATCGAAGACGCCGAGGATGACCTTGCGTTCCATCAACTCCGCCGCGAGCCTGCGCCCATGTTCCTGCTCACGCTGCGGAAGAGCGGGCAGCGAGAGTGGATGCACATGGGAGGTATCGTGCCGCAGGCTTCCAGTCTGCAGCCAGGTGCGCAGACCATCGATCGCGTAGGTATCTTCGAAGCTCTCGCTCCAGATCGTGGAGTACGCAACGCCGGCCTTGACCAGCGAGCCATTCAGGTTCAGCAGACCGACGAGACCTGGCCACCGACCAGACCAGTTAGCGACTGTGAGAATCGGTCCGCGATGGAATCGGAGCCCAGGCAGCACATGATGCGTGTACTGCCACGCTGCGGTTGCAAAGACCAGAGGCGCTTCGGGATCGATGGTGCGAAAGACCCCCATACCCATGCGTTGGCTGGAGATAAATCCATGTCGCAGCTTCTCGTCGTATGGAAAAGCGCGGCTGAGATCATAGCCCTGAGACCGAGACACGCTGGTGAGCTTTGCCTCGAGCGCTGCCTGTGCAGGCCAACAGACCTCATTTGCGGATTGCCGAAGATCTCCGCTCGTAATTAGAACAATGCGTTGCTGTGTCATCGTGCGGTCTCCAATTTGCCTTGCGTAATACTATCGCCTGTAGCGGAAGTCTACGCGGCCCAGGCCAGCCTCCATCCTGCAAACCACGCGCGCAATACCTTCATCTGTCCACGCATGCTCGATCATAGGGTAACGGAACGTCATCTGACGTAAGACCGCATGCGGAGCTTGCAACCTCCAAAAGAGTGAGTGGATGAATGCGAGAGGAGGGATGCAAGAGATAGCTAGGCAACGCACGGGGTCTGCCCCAAAAGCATCGAGCGCCATTCTATGGGTTTCTTGTCTTACGAATCTCGGCTTTGACCACGAACGAGCCATTTGGTTGGCCTGCAACGCTCAGGAGAATCTCGCAGATCGACATGGTTTTTCGCCCGAGGTACTGAACATTATCACTGCATGACAGCATTATTTTGGGAAGTTGTTGATAAAGGATGATAGGCGGATATTTCCTGGGGATCGCACTCTCTTGCTCCGCTCTCCTTCTGCGGAGCTACTTACTCTCTCGTACAGGCTGCAGCGGAAGCACCATGAACAGCATCGAAAGTGTTCGCAAAACGGTGCTGCGCACCCGCGCTCTTTCAGAGACAAGCAGCTTTCTGAAGGCGCTGGTAGAAATTGGCAGCGACCGCATTCTCGGTTTCACCGCCTTCGGTGTCGATGCTGGCGAGATCATGGGAGCCGTGCAGATCGCTATGAGTTGCGGGGCTACCCTCCACTAGCTTACACGATGCCATCCTGAATCATCCCACCTTGCTTGAGGGTCTTGTCGCGCTGTTTCCAGCACTCCTTCTACGCCCATTCGACCAGGGTCAAGGCCTGAGCGTACCGAGGAAGATGGCTCTGTGAAGTAAAGGAGATTTGGTCTTTGAAGAGAGTTGCCGAACAGATTCCTGGTTACATGTATGAGAGTTCTGAGGCACAACCTCTTCTTTGTTCCTGCCCGCGGCGGACGCTTTTCGGAGGGACCTTCCCAACGCAACGGTTCAAATGCTGGATACGAGTCACTTCGCTCCAGAGACGCACGTTGTGGAGGTCGCTGGCGCCATGAGGTGCTACCTCTTTAGAATTGCTCACCTAACGAAGGCACATTGCGAAACCACGCTCCACGACTCCAACCGCGAGCTTTGAACCCACAATCTGGGACTTCACACTCGACCTGATCCATCAGGTCCATGGAACAAGATTCGAATCGGCTCTTACTCCTGCAGCTTTTTCTAAAAGAGGAAATTGTAGGTCGTCTAATGAGCGATGCGGTCCAGGTGCTGGTATCCGCCTGTCGCGATAAAGAGAACGATGAAGACCGACAGGTTATAGCTGCCATGTACCAGCGCGGAGCAGGCGACGGAACGCGTTCGGATGCGGACGGCGGTTAGAACCAGCGAGACTCCGGTCAGCAGCAGCACGGCAGCCCAGGTGTATCCAAGCTGCTGGGCATGCAGCAGACCGAAGAGCGCGCTTGTAAGCAGGCTTGCAAGCATGAGGGCGGGCAGGCTACGGAAGGCCAGGTTGCCGGGATCATCAACTGGTTTAGCCGGATCAGCCTCTCGGAAGATGACGAGGTGCTCGGGCGGTAACTCGCCGCGCAGCCGGGATCGCGAGAACTGGAAGACATAGCGGAGCGCTGGGCCGAGCCAGTCGAAGGCGATGGTAGCTGCAGGCAGCAAGAATCCGCGGAAGGCTATCTCTTCAAAGAGTGGTGCAAGTAAAGTGCCGAAGATGGTGACTAGCCAGACATCGGACGTGGAGCGGAAAAAGTCATCCAGCGGAACGGTTTTTGGCATGGAGATGAGGCTTGAGATTCCCTGCACTGTCCATCCTGTGAACATGCCGAGCGAGACCAGCTTCAGTGCGAGCAGCAGCGCCGTACGCCCGCGCCATTCGATTCCTGCGAGGAAGCCGTGATGCCATAGCAACGGGAAGATGAACCAGGAGAGCGTCAGGGTCAACAGATAGGTCGCTGCTTCGGAGCCCAGGAGCAGCTTTGGGTGCCGCAGGCTGACGGCCAGCGGCGACGCCCCGTGCTGCATCAGTGGCGCGAGGAGTAGTACCTGGGCGAGTAGAAGGAGAAGCCCGGTAATGATGAGAAATAGGACTGCATGGCCGATATGGGGAACGCATGCATGAAGAAGCGTTGGCGCATGCTGGTGGCGCAGCTCGGTACTCTCCCATTTGCCAGCTTCGCCCTCGTCTGGGATAGATAAGAGGACTCCTGGGCTAGAATTTATAATCACGTTTGCCCTGCTCGCTTCTGCCGAATCCTGGTTCATGACTTCTTCGGCCTTCCTACCGCCTTCTTTGGCGTTTGCTTGGTCGCCGTTTTCTCCGCAGGATCGGTCGATGGGCGTGCAATCGGCATTCCGGTTTTCTTGGGTGCAGGAATGAACTTGCCGCGGGCTTCCTTCTTCCGATCTTCCGCAGCCAGAATGTCGTCCGATTGCGCGCCCGCGTGGCTTACATCACCGGCGCCGTTCAGCGATAGAGGCGGCTTCAGCGCGTAATGCCGCGCGAGGAAGCTGCCGGTGTGCGATTCGGTGACGGTGGCGATCTGCTCCGGCGTGCCGTGCGCAATGACGCGGCCGCCGCCCTCACCGCCTTCGGGACCCATGTCCAGAATGTAGTCGGCGTTACGGATGATGTCGAGATTGTGTTCGATGATGATGACGGTATTGCCGAGATCCGTCAGCCGATGCAGGACTTCGAGCAGCTTGCGGACGTCGTCGAAGTGGAGACCAGTCGTTGGCTCGTCGAGCAGGTAAAGGGTACGGCCCGTCTGGCGTTTCGAGAGCTCCCGGGCGAGCTTCATCCGTTGCGCCTCGCCACCCGAGAGCGTCGTGGCGGACTGGCCGAGATGGATGTAGCCGAGGCCGACATCGACCAGGGTCTGCAGCTTGATGGCGACGTTCGGAATATCTTTGAGGAGCGGGAGCGCGTCCGCAATGGGTAAGTCGAGCAGATCGGCGATCGAGTAGCCGTTGAATCGCACAGTGAGCGTCTCTTGATTGTAACGGCGACCGTTACAGATATCGCAGAGGACATAGACATCCGGCAGAAAATTCATCTCGATCCGGCGCTGGCCCTCACCCTGGCAGGCCTCGCAGCGTCCGCCCTGCACGTTGAAGGAAAACCGGCCTGGCTTGTAGCCGCGCTCACGCGAATCCGGCAGCATGGCGAAGAGATCCCGCGTCGCGGTGAAGACGCCCGTATACGTTGCAGGATTAGAACGTGGAGTTCGCCCGATAGCTGACTGGTCGATCTGGATGACCTTGTCGAGTTGGTCGATGCCACGGACGGCACCGTGCTGGCCCGGCTCTTCGCGCGAGCCGTATAACTCCTTTGCGAGCGCGCGGTAGAGAATATCATTTACCAGGGTGCTTTTACCTGAGCCGCTGACGCCCGTTACCACCGTCATCACACCGATAGGGAAGTGGGCGGTGACATTTTGCAGATTATGCGAGCGCGCCGCTTCCACCGTGACCCATTTGCCAGTTAATGCCCGCGGAGCAGCACGCGCGACAATCTCGATCTTGCCGGCGAGATACTGCCCGGTAAGCGACTCGGGATTGTCCATGACCTCTTGCGGGGTTCCGCTGGCGATCAGATGGCCGCCGTTCTTGCCCGCACCAGGGCCAAGGTCGAGAACATAGTCGGCCTTGCGGATGGTGTCTTCATCATGCTCGACAACGAGGACAGTGTTGCCGAGGTCACGCAGCGATTCGAGTGCGGCAATCAGCCGCTGGTTGTCGCGCTGATGGAGGCCGATCGACGGCTCGTCGAGAACGTATAAGACGCCGCGCAGCTTCGAGCCGATCTGCGTAGCAAGTCGAATGCGCTGGCCTTCGCCCCCTGATAGCGTTGCGGCAGACCGGTCGAGCGCCAGGTAGCCGAGGCCGACCGCGTTCAGAAACTCAAGCCGCTCGATCACCTCGCGCTGCAGCCGGTCTGCGATGATCCGTTCACGGCCGCTGAAGTGCATCGCCTGAGCAGCGATCAGGGCGCGCTCGAGGGGAAGCGCCGTAAAATCGGCAATCGACGCATTGTTTACCGTTACTGCGAGCGACTCAGGGCGCAGACGCTTTCCGTGACAGCGCGGGCATGTGGTCGCGGACATGAATTGCATCATGTACTCGCGATAAGCCTCCGATTTAGTCTCTTCAAGATTGCTGCGCAGGTACGCGAAGATGCCATGGAAGCCGGTACGACTGGATTCGCCCTTAGGTGGCCCGTAGAGTAGCAAGTTCTGCTGCAGAGTTGTCAGTTCGCTGAAGGGCAGTTTGAGATTGATCTTGTATTTTTCTGCTGCAAGCTTGATGAGCCGCAGCAGATATTGCGATGCTGAACCGGGTCCCATTGCGCCGTCGAGCAGCGGCTTCGACCAGTCCCCGATCGTCTTTGTGGGATCGAAGTCGTAGATGCTGCCGAGGCCGTGGCACTCCGGGCAAGCGCCGTAGTTCGAATTGAACGAGAAGCTGCGCGGTTCGAGCCGAGGCACGTTGATGCCGCAGTCAGGGCAGGCCATGGAAGAGGAGTAGAGCGTCTCCTCCATTCCGTGAATGGCAATCAGCACTAATCCACTCGCCATTTGAAGCGCCTTGACAACGGAGCTTTCAAGTCGCTTGGTGTCATAGATTGGAGGCGCGCCCGGCTCAGCCGCCATAACTCCAACTAGCGGCTTCAAGATAATCCGGTCGACCACCGCTTCAACGGTGTGGTTCTTGCGCTTTTCGAGGCGCATGCCTTCGGTCAGCTCGGTTACCTCGCCATCGATGCGGGCGCGAAAGCCCTGCTGGTCGAGCGCCTCCAACTCCTCGCGGAACTCGCCCTTACGGCCGCGTACGATGGGCGCGTAGACGGTGATCCGCTCGCCGGGCGCGAGCGTGACGATCCGGTCGACGATCTGCTCCGCTGACTGTCGCGAAATGGTGCGGCCGCAGTTCGGGCAGTGCGGCTGACCAACAGACGCATAGAGCAGCCGCAGATAATCGTAGATCTCTGTAATGGTTCCGACGGTCGAGCGCGGGCTTCGGCTGGTGGTCTTCTGCTCGATTGAGATTGCGGGCGAGAGGCCGTCGATGGCGTCGACATCGGGCCGCTCCATCTGGTCGAGAAACTGGCGCGCATAGGCGGAGAGGGTCTCGACGTAACGTCGCTGGCCCTCGGCATATATGGTATCGAAGGCGAGCGACGACTTGCCCGAACCTGACAGCCCGGTGACGACGGTGAGGGTGTTGCGCGGAATACTGACGTCGACATTGCGCAGGTTATGCTGTCGAGCGCCGCGAACGGTGATGTGCGTGATTCCCATAAAGGTTCCGGCTAAATACTGAAGATCAGACGTGAACAGCCAAGCTTTTAGAATACGGCATCCCCGGGAGAGCCGCGGCACCTATCATCTCTGCGCTTCAGTAGTGCAGCCTTACAAGCCAACCTCAAGACCGGTGTGAAGTTGCGGGAGATGTATCCAACCGGTCAATACAGAAATTCGAGGTCACTGGAGCGCAAACGGCCAAGCTTTGTAAGAATAAGGTGGTGAATGACTGAACGGCCTATCCGGGCGTGCGGAGTTACTCGTAGCAGAGGAGTGTAGTGTGACTTCGATTGTGTTGATCTGTGCGGTTCTGGCGTCAATGGCAGCAGGTGTTCTGATCGCGTATGGCATCTGTCGCGCGATGTTTGCGCTTTTCCGCATTCATGCCCGGCAGGTTGCAGTCCGTGCAGCTGGTGGAGTATCTCCGCAAGCGGTTGAAGGTTGATTAAGCGAGATGAGGACTGAAGCGTAACGTTAGCGCGGCAGAGATCTTTGCAGAGCGACGTCCTATTGTGGCGCAGTTGGAGAACGCTGCTGCTGAAGTCGCTGCAACTGCTCATAGATCTGCTGTGGTGTTTTGACAGCATTTGGAGACTGCGACTCGCTTCCATCCGGAACCGCCGGTACTGGCTGTGCCGTCGCGGGCAAACCGAAGCCAACGGCACCAGCAGCAGGAGTTGCGGCGGGAGTCGCCGGAGGAGGTGCGGCAACTGACGGCGGCGCAGCCTGGTTAATTGGCTGAAATCCCTTAAAGAGCGTGCTGTCGTCTGAGGAATCATCCTCAAAGCTGGGTGCATTAGGGTTAGGTGGAGTAACGCCGCCGCGCCGGGGTGTCAGAACCAGTTCTCCCGGTGAGCTGCTGTCACTCGGGATCAAAAGCAGGTTGCTGCCCGTCCCGTCGAGCAATGCTGCGAGGACATCGGGTGCAGGCGAAGGACCATACGTACCGAAGACGCGTTCGTCAGCTACGCCGCCCGTAATCTTGATGCCGGTCTCGCGGGCAATCTCCCGCAGGATCTGGTTCAGGCTGGAGTTTTCGGCTATCACGGCGAGTTGGCCTTGCGAGTACGTCACCACAGCCCTGTGGGGAGGGCGTTCCGCCGGGGTGAGCGGCGCAGAAGGAGCGTTGAACGCGGTCGCCGCAGCAAGAGGAGTGGGTGGATTTATCGGGACCGCGGAGATAGGCTTGCTGCGGGAACGGACTGCTTTCTGGGCAGGCAATGGACCACATAGCCCTAGTCCTGAGCAAAGCGACAGAGCGTATAAAAACCGGATTGGCATAATTTGCAGCATCTGACTTAAGCTAACGAACTGAATCTGTGTGTCTATGTGAGACGCATAACTTTAGCCTATGGTATCAGCGGATCCACCTGATACAAATCTATCGCGAATAGCTGGGAACGATGAGTGGACGGAAGCTGCGGCGATGGCACATATCGCACGAACTTTGCATTTGTACTATTCTGACCCTGCGTTTCATTTTGTCTCACACGTTGGACAGCGTCTCCGGTTGTGCTGGAAGAAGGACCTCGGAATAAATGGAACGTATGATGAACTTCGCCCTCAGAGGATCGCTGGCAGTAGTGCTCTTCCTTCCAGCCGTCGCTCCGGCGCTATCCGAGGTCTGTACGACGCAGTCGCAGATGATCTCCACCGACCGGGATGCGCTTGCGAAGGCTGCAATGGATCTCGCCGGAAGCGTGCAGGCTGGCGAGGCAGCGGCTCTCCGGACGGCCAGTGTAGCTGAGGTAGGAAAAGACTTTGCCGCTATCTCGGAGGTCGTCGGCAGTACGGCGCCGAAGCTGAAGGGCGGCACCCTCGCCGTCGACCAGATCTATTTACTCGATGCCTCGACCCTGAAGCGCAATGCGGACGGCAGCGCTACCGATGCGCAGTTCTACTGCACCCTGAACCGCTCCGTCGCCGAGGCCGACTTCCTTATCCCCGCTCTACCTTCCGGCAAATACGCCTTTGCAGTCGTCGAGGTGCAGGGGCTTCCAGCGCCCTGGCGGCTCTCGTTCTTGCTTCGACAGGAACAGGGAAGATGGCTGATGGCCGGCCTGTACCCGAAGGCGCTTACCGCTGCTGGCCACAACGGCTTGTGGTACTGGACCCAGGCTCGTCAGATGGTCACGCGGAAAGAGCCCTGGAGTGCGTGGCTCTCTTACCAAGAAGCGGAGACGTTGCTGCAACCTGCTGGCTTTGTCCAGAGCACGCATCTCGAAAAGCTTCGCACCGAAGCAACCTCGGCCGTTCCTCCGGCCCTCGCTGAGGGGATTACGGCGGACGCGCCACTCGTCATCAAGGCAAAAGACGGCACCGAGTACCGCTTCACGAGTCTCGGGGTGGATGACTCGCTCGGCAACCCTAGTATTGACATCGCTGCCCGTCTTAAGGTCGACGCAGGAGGTGATCAGGCGGCTGCGCGCAAACGGAATATTGCCGCCATGAGTGCTCTGCTCGCAACCCATCCTGAGTTGCGCAAGCCGTTCCACGGGGTTTGGATCTTTGCGGATGCTGTTGGCCAGAGCCCTTACGCAACTGAACAAGCCATGAGTGATATCCCGTAAAGATGTCATCTTTCCCGTCACAATCCGTATCTTTGGTCTGGTGGGTGCTATCGTGAGAGTCGTTCAGCGATGGGATGAACATGAAATCCGCTGGCACACCGAAAATATCGCGCAACCGAGTTTACGTTTTGCGAGAACATCCTATCTAAGCAGAGATACGCGACGGGAAAACCGAAGGAAACGATGGAGAAGATGGAAAAACATTTGAGCGATGTAGTCTTCCACCGCCGGTCCACACCCAGCTTTGACGGTGAGCCTCTTCCGGCCGAGGATCTGCAAACGATTCTAAAGGCTGGTATTCGCGCCCCGAGCGGCTATAATGTCCAGCCTTGGCGCTTTATTGTTGTGCAATCGCCGGAGCAGAAGAAGCGTCTTCGTGCAGCCAGTTACAACCAAGGCAAGGTCGAGGAGGCTTCCATCGTGATCGTCGCATGTGGCGATGCAGATGGCTGGCGCAAGGATCTCGATGAGATGCTGCAGCTTGGCCGCGAAGGCGGGATGCCCGAAAGCTATGCCGAACAGGCGCGCAACAGCGTCCCGAACTATCTTTCTGGCTTTTCGAGCGAGCAGATGCACGGCTGGCTCAATAAGCAGGTGATGCTGGCCTATACGCACATGATGCTGATGGCCGAGGTGCTAGGGTATGACACAGCGCCGATGGAAGGTTTTGAACAGGACAAGGTTCACGAGGTGCTGCGGCTTCCTCTCAGCTATTGGGTTGTTGCGCTGCTTGCAATCGGTCATCTTAGGGGACCGGATAAGTTCGACGGCGGTCGCTTTGAGATGGGTCACACGGTCTTCGGCGAGGAGTTCGGCAAACCTTTAAAGTAGCTGTCAAAACGATCCATCTGATGCTCCGGTAGCACCTGGGCACGTTAGATTGAGGTTAATCCAGGCCAAGGAGCGAGCTATTTGGGTGCTACCCTCTCATGTCTTTGTGCCCGCAGCTATTTCCTTCTTCTTCGTCATAGTCGCACTTACAGATGGCTTAGAAGTCGACGCGAGGAAATTGTTCTTGGCTGGTAGGCCCTCCTGAGTGCTGCTGATTGGGCTCTCGACAATCTCGAGTTCAACGAACAGCGTCGTCTTCGTGCTGCTGTGCAATGATTTCGCGTAAACATGAAAAAGACATGCCATATCTTGTTTGGACCTTTGGGTAGACGCCGTTTCGTCTGACAACTTCGTCCAGCAATGAGGGGCTCGATGAACTGCTTCTGTGAGACGTCTTCGTGCACAGTCCGGTCTCGTGGTCGAATGCCGATCTCTTTTGTCACTGAAAATTCATCTGTTCTTGCGGACATCTATGGACTGTTCATTAGACATTAGAAGAGTTTCACGAACAAGCTTCTGCATGCTGTAAGCAGGCGATCACAAGCTTACAAGTCTGCGTGACGCATTGCCCTATCTCGTGTCCGCTGGGCTTTCCTCGGCAGTAGACGCAGGCATTGTTTGCCAACACTCTCTCATTCACAACACGTTGTGGAGGTCACATATGTTCGAAGCCCTCATGATCCATAGAGCATTCAGAGCAGCTGCTATGGTTGCTTTGCTGCTCCCGATAACGGCTCACGCCCAAAAAGAACGCGACGACGACGATCAAGCGCCGAGCGCACAGACACTGCCCAACACTGGCCAGACGCTTACGCCGCTCGCTCCCCGCCGCGCCCGCTTTGAGCCTCTGAATCCGGGTCTGGCTGACAATCCGCAGTTCCTAGCCGGGCAAGCTGAGACAACGGTCACCAGCCCTGATTATAAGACGCTGCTCATCCTTACCAGCGGTTATAACTCCGTCAATTACACGTCAGGTCCGACCCTCGGAAACCAGAACAACGCAGATTCTACCGAGTACGTTTTTGTGTACGACATCAGCCAGCCGTTGCCCGTTAAGAAGCAGGTCATCAAGGTTCCGAACACCTACGCCGGTATCGTCTTTGATCCGTCGGGGATGTCCTTTTATGTGGCGGGTGGTGATGACGACAACGTTCATCTTTATGCTCTCGCGGCAAATGGTACGTGGGCTGAACAAGCGGGAAGTCCCATTGCACTGGGACACACAGCCGGCAACGGCCTCGCCGTAAAGCCGGAAGCGGCTGGCATTGCGATTACCGCGGACGGCACAAAGCTGGTCGTTGCGAACTACTACAACGACTCCATCAGCGTTCTCTCCAAGAAGGATGGCACGTGGACGAAGTCTGGTGAACTTGATCTTCGGCCGGGCAAGTCTAATCCTGCAAAAGCCGGGGTTCCGGGCGGGGAATATCCACTCTGGGTCAGCATTGTAGGCAATCAAACCGCCTATATATCTAGTCTTCGTGAGCGGGAGTTGGTGGCCGTCAACATCTCTGGCGCGCCGGTCGTTACGACACGGATCAAACTCAAGGGTCAACCGAACAAGATGATCCTAAATGCCAGCCAGAGCTACTTGTTCGTCGCGGAAGACGAGACGGATTCGGTTGCCGTCATCAACACGGGTACAAACGATTTGGTCGACGATATTGCCGTGACCGCCCCATACGGCCTGCTGCCGCCCTCGCGTGAAAAGCTGAAGGGCAACAACACAAACAGTGTCACTCTTTCGCCCGACCAAACCACCATGTACGTCACTAACGGAAACACAAATGATGTGGCAGTGGTCCGATTCGGGAAAGCTCCCGGACAGAGCCACGTTATCGGTCTTATCCCAACCGGGTGGTACCCGAACTCAGTAAGCTTCAGCGGTGATGGCAAATACATGTATGTCGTGAATGGCAAGTCGCCGACCGGTCCGAATCCTGGGAACTGCAAAGGTGTAACAACGGCTCTTGCGGCTCAGTGTGCGGGCTCAAACGAGTACAGCCTGCAACTCGTCAAGGCCGGCTTTCAGAGCTTTCCGACTCCTACACTGGGAGAACTCAACAAGCTCACCGAGCTTGTTGCCGACAACAATCACTTTCAGCGCTACGTCTCCGAAGATGATCGTGAGAAGATGGAGTTTCTGCGCCGCAAGATCAAGCACGTGATCTACATCATTAAAGAGAACCGAACTTATGATCAGATCCTCGGCGATCTTGAAGTAGGAAACGGCGATCCTGACTTGACCGAATTTGGCAGAGCGACCACGCCAAACCTGCATCGCCTCGCACGTCGTTTCGTCACGCTCGATAACTTCTACGATTCGAGCGAGGTGAGTATGGATGGATGGCCCTGGTCGACCTCAGCCCGCGCTCCCGACGTGGTCGAGAAGCAGACTCCGGTGAACTACGCTGGTCGTGGACTCTCCTATGACTCCGAGGGTACCAATCGCAACGTCAACGTCGCTTATGCCACCACAGCTGAACGTGTCCAGGCCGACTCTGTCACTCCGACGGATCCCGACATTTTGCCTGGCACGATTGACACTGCTGCGCCAGACAGCCCAGAGGGTAAGCTGAACCAGGGATACCTTTGGGATGCGGCGCTCCGTCAAGGTCTGTCGGTTCGAAACTACGGCTTCTTCATCGACCTTGCGCGCTATACATTGCCTGCTCCGCTCGGCATTCCCCGCACCTTGAACCCGGCCGCTACCAAAACGCAGGTTGCGTACTCGGCAAATGTGGCTCTTCGTCCTCGCACCGATCCGTACTTTCGAGGATTCGATCAATCATTTCCTGACTACTATCGCTTCAAAGAGTGGGAGCGTGAGTTCGATGGCAACGGCGCGAACGAAGGCTTCCCAGCGCTTACCCTGCTGCGTCTCGCACACGATCATACCGGAAGCTTTGGAAGCTCTGTTCTGGGCGTCAACACACCGGAGCTACAGATTGCCGACAACGACTATGCGGTTGGCCTGGTTGCGCAGAAGATCGCACACAGCGCCTATAAGGACGACACGCTGATCTTCGTTATCGAGGATGATGCCCAGGATGGTGCCGACCACGTTGACGCTCACCGCAGCACCGCCTTCGTGATTGGCCCCTACGTCAAACAACAGGCAGTTGTTTCTCGCACCTACAACACTGTCAATATGGTCCGGACCATTGAGGACATTCTCGGTATTGGACAACTCAACCTCAACGATGCAGTTGCGGCGCCGATGGCGGACGTCTTTGACGTCAATCAGAAGACGTGGAACTTTACTGCGGCACCCTCGCAGCTACTTTATACGACACAACTTCCACTGCCTGTACGCAAGGCACAGACGAGTCTCAATCTTCATACGACACACGACGCCGCGTACTGGGCGGCTGCAACGAAGGGCCTGGATTTCTCCGTTGAAGACAATCTAAATGGGGCAGACTACAACCGCATCCTCTGGCACGGATTGATGAATGGCAAGCCCTATCCAGAAGCTGCTTCCGGTCTCGATCTCCGGATGCATCGTACGGAGTTGCTGCTGCACGCTCAGCACCCCCAGCAACACGTGGCTGAGACGCAGATACCGGCTCCAGCGCAGGGTGATGGCCAGTAAGAGCTGCTGGATCTATTCAAGAAGGGTGGAGGCTGTCTGCCTCTACCCTTTGCTTTCTTGTTGCTGACACTTATTTATTTACGACGTCCCTTTAAACAGAGACGGACGGTTTGCCGCTCGACGTATGATGGCATCTATAGTTCGTTGCGATGAGAGTTTGACGAACGCTAAACGCTAATGCCATGCCTGTCAATACACCACGCCAAGTTCTGTTTGCGAGCCTAATCGGCACAACTATCGAGTTCTTCGATTTCTACATTTACGCAACCGCGGCGGTGCTCGTATTTCCGCGTTTGTTCTTCCCAGCATCCGATCCGGCTTCCGCCATGCTCGCTTCCCTGGCTACCTTTGGCATCGCGTTCCTGGCGCGTCCCATTGGCTCTTTAGTTTTTGGTCACTTCGGCGACCGTATCGGACGCAAAACGACGCTGGTTCTCGCCTTATTGACCATGGGGCTCTCCACGGTCGCTATCGGAGTGCTTCCAACATATCGCACGATTGGCTTTGCGGCACCGCTGCTCCTGGCCTTCTGCCGCTTCGGCCAAGGACTCGGTCTTGGAGGGGAGTGGGGTGGAGCTGTGCTGCTGGCGGTTGAGAACGCCCCTCCAGGGAAGCGCGCCTGGTACGGCATGTTTCCGCAGCTTGGAGCGCCGATCGGGTTCTTTCTCTCGGGCGGCATCTTCCTGCTGCTCTCCCGCTGGTTGAGCAACAGACAGTTCTTCGTGTTTGGATGGCGGCTTCCGTTTCTGGCAAGCGCCGTGCTCGTGTTTCTTGGTCTTTACGTGCGGCTGACACTCACGGAGACTCCAGCGTTTCAGCAAGCTCTCAGCCGGGGCGAGCAGGTGAAGCTGCCAATGTTCGTGGTAGTGCGTGACCACACCAAAGCGCTTATCGCGGGCATTCTAGTGTGTCTTGCGACGTTCGTCCTCTTCTATTTGATGACGGTCTTTGCGCTGTCGTGGGGCACAAGTGTACTCGGCTACAGCCGCGGTAAGTTTCTGCTGATGCAGTTGTTCGACATCTCATTTTTCGCCTTAACCATTCCGATCGCCGCCACTCTTGCGAAACGAGGACGTCGCCGTGTGATGTTCTGGGTCACGGGTTCGATCGGCATCTTCGGTCTGGTGTTGGCTCCACTCTTTGTTGCGGGTACAACAGGTGCGATTCTCATGATGGGGTTGGGCCTGGCTTTGATGGGGCTTACGTACGGCCCGCTGGGTACGGTTATCTCCGAACTCTTCCCGACACCGGTTCGCTACACCGGCAGCTCGCTCGCCTTCAGCCTTGCGGGGATTCTTGGCGCCTCGCTGGCACCCTATATCGCTACCTGGCTGGCCAGAACCTACGGGCTGCAATACGTTGGCTATTACCTGTCGTCATCGGCGGTTCTGACGCTCCTTGGATTGTTGATGATTCGTGAAACAAAGGACGATGATTGAATCCTCTGTCACTCGGTTGGCTCCATCTCAGGTGGATGTAGTCGAATCGCGAGTCCATTCCGAGCATCCAAACGTCTGAACTTCAGAGAGGAGGCGTTACGCTCTCCCAGTTGTAGTCGAGGGCATTGATTCATGTGGATTGTCAAGCTGGCGCTGCGGCGTCCTTACACATTTGTTGTTCTTTCGCTGCTCCTTCTTTTGCTAGGGATTGGCTCGGCGATTGAGACGCCGAAAGACATCTTTCCATACATCGATATTCCCGTTGTAACCATCGTCTGGACGTACAGCGGGCTCCCGCCAAATGAGATGGCAGGACGCATTGTGACGGTCTGCGAGCGCGCTCTGACGACCACTGTAAACGACATCGAGCATACCGAGTCCGAGTCTTACCAGGGAGTATCGGTTATCAAGGTCTTCTTTCAGCCGACGGTGAAGGTTGAACTCGCGATCTCCCAGGTCACGTCGATCGTGCAGACTGTCCTGCGAGTGATGCCTCCGGGCATCTTTCCTCCGGCAATTGTCAAGTACGATGCTTCGAGTGTTCCCATTCTTCAGCTTGGTCTATCGGGCGATGGACTGAGCGAAGAAGAGCTTTTCGATCTCGGCATCAGCTTTATCCGGCCTCGCCTGGCAACGGTTAGGGGTGCTTCCGTTCCTCTGCCATACGGCGGAAAAGTCCGCCAGATCATGGTGGATACAGATCCAAACTCCATGTACGCCCGGCATCTTTCGGCGACTGATATTTCACTAGCATTGAATCAGCAGAATCTGATTTTGCCCGCCGGTACGGCCCGCCTTGGCGATCGTGAATTCGTGGTCAAGGTGAACAGCAGTCCGACCGAGGTGGCCGCATTGAACGATCTGCCGATCCGTGCTACAAACGGCTCGATTGTTTTCATGAAAGATGTCGCTCAGGTTCGTGAAGGTTATGCAGTGCAGACGAACATTGTCCGGCAGGATGGAAAGCGGTCCGCGTTGCTGACCATTCTAAAAAACGGCCAGACATCGACCCTTAACATTGTGCAAAGCGTCAAGGATGCTCTGCCGCATGTCAAGGCAGGCCTGCCACCCGCCTTAAAGATTGCCCCGCTCTTCGACCAATCGGTGTTCGTGCGCGACTCCATCTCTGAAGTAACCCGCGAAGCGGTTATTGCGGCGGCACTTACGGGCTTGATGATCTTGCTCTTTCTCGGTAGCTGGCGGTCGACACTTATTGTCTGCACCTCGATCCCACTTTCCATTGCGACCTCGCTCGTCATTCTAACCGCACTTGGAGAGACGATAAACGTGATGACACTCGGCGGCCTTGCACTCGCCGTCGGCATTCTCGTCGACGATGCTACGGTCGAGATCGAGAATACGCACCGCAACATGCATGAGAGAAAGTCTCTCGTGCATGCCATTCTCGACAGTGCACAACAGGTCGCCGCTCCGGCCTTCGTCTCGACGCTTGCAATCTGTATCGTCTTTATCCCCGTCGTGCTTCTCACAGGTGCTGCGCGGTTCCTATTTACGCCGCTTGCGATGGCCGTAGTCTTCGCTATGATGGCATCGTATTTTCTCTCACGCACCCTTGTGCCAACCATGATGCACTTTCTGCTGCCTGCTGAACTCAAGCTCTATCAGGATCCGGAGTATGCGCATCGCGAAGAGAAACGGAATTTCATCTGGCGAATTCACTCTAAGTTCGACCGGCAGTTCGAGAAGATGCGTGACCGCTATAAAGGCATTCTCGAATGGTGTCTGCGCAACCGAGCACTGACCCTTTCAATCTTCGGCATCTTTATTCTCTGTTCGCTCCCACTTGTTCTGCTCATCGGGCAGGACTTCTTCCCCTATGTCGATTCTGGTCAAATGCGCCTTCACGTCAACCCGCCGCAAGGAATGCGGATCGAGGACTCGGAGCAGTACTTCGCTGCAATCGAACATGAGATTCGTCAACAGATCCCGCCTGACCGCATCAACACGATCATCGATAACATCGGTTTGCCTTCGGGAGGCATCAACCTGGCCTTTGGCAACAACGCGACGATCTCGAACACGGATGGCGAGATCCTGATTGCGCTCAATCCCGGTCCACGGGATACCCAGCAGGATATGCGTAAACTGCGTGCGGATCTAACGCAGAAGTTCCCCGATGGCACATTTTTCTTTACGCCTGCCAATATTACGAATCAGATTCTCGACTTCGGCTTGCCTGCGCCGATTGATCTGCAGGTGGCAGGACCTGCTCAGGGGAACTACCAAATCGCACTCGACCTGCAGAAGAAGATCGCGGCGATTCCGGGAGCTGTCGATGTGCATGTTCATCAACAGGTCAGCTATCCAACCATGCAGGTGGATGTCGACCGCAGCAAGGCGCGCCAGATCGGGCTGACCCAGCAGGACGTCGCGCAAAGCATGCTTATCTCGCTGAGCGGAACTGCACAAACTGCACCGAATGAATGGCTCAATCCCAAAAATGGCGTCAACTATCAGGTAGTCGTTCAGACACCTGTCTATCGCGTCGATACGCTGTCGGCACTAGGTCGCACGCCCATCACATCACCAAGCGGCAATGCGTCGCAGCTGCTCGGTAACCTGGCCACGTTCAAGCGCAATGCCACGCCAATCGTCATCAATCATTACAATATCCAGCCTGTCTTCGACATCTATGCAGATGTAGATAAGCGTGATCTGGGCGGAGTCGCCAGCGAGATACAGAAGATCATCGCGGACACAAGCAAGAAGCTTCCAGTCGGCACAACACTTGCCCTGCATGGCGAGGTAGTGACGATGCAGCAGTCGTTTGTGCGGCTTGGCATCGGCATTGTGTTTGCTCTAGGCCTGGTTTATCTATTGATGGCTGTCAATTTCCAATCGTGGGTTGATCCGCTTATCATCCTGTTCGCTATTCCTGGCGCGTTCTGCGGCATCCTGTGGATGCTCTTCGCGACGCAGACGACCTTCTCCGTTCCTTCACTGATGGGCACCATTATGACGATTGGGGTGGCTACAGCGAATTCGATCCTCATGGTGGTTTTTGCCAATGACGAGCGTGCCGCCGGCAAGGACCAGCATGAAGCTGCGCTCAACGCCGGCTACACACGGTTGCGCCCGGTGCTGATGACGGCTCTTGCCATGATGATTGGCATGCTGCCCATGGCGCTCGCAATCGGTGAGGGCGGAGAGCAGAATGCGCCCCTGGGCCGGGCCGTTATCGGTGGCCTTCTGCTGGCGACTGTCGGCACACTCTTTATTGTTCCTGTGATGTATTCGCTACTTCGTAAGAAGGCTCCTGTGGATTACGACGCGGAGATCGATCGGGAGTACGAAGGAACAGCATGAGATCTCATAGCCCAGCAACGGTTCGGCAATAGACCTGGTAACAGTTCGCGTACGGACTACAAGCAACCCGACCTATAAACCACCTAATGAGCGCGAAGGAAACAATCAGTCCAGATCGAGACGACGAGCGACCTACTTATGAGTGATCAGAAAGACCAGCAAGCCGGAACTTCACGAGAGACTGGGAATATTACAGTCAGCGATTGGCACGGTGATGCGGTTGATAGCACGGCTAAGCTTCCCCTGCATACGACGCGCGAAGAAGAACAGAAGAATGAAAATGACGAGAAGAGGGAACGCCGGAGACACCGCCGTGTTCTGTGGTGGGTAGTCGCATGCGTCATCCTTCTTTTCCTGCTTGTCTTTCTACTCGGATACCTACCCCGTCGCAAACGCAATCAGCAGACCGAAGAACAAGCTGAATCACAGAAGAACTCTCTCCCCGCGGTCGAAGTGATTCAGGTAAGGAACGCACCACCAGCGAGTGACCTGACGATTCCTGGAACGACCACGCCGTTCATCCAGGCCAATGTCTACGCGCGTGCGAATGGATATTTGAAGCGGCGTTACGTGGATATCGGCGATCGAGTTCATCGCGGTCAATTGCTCGCGGTGATCGATGCCCCTGACCTCGATCAGCAGGTCGATCAAGCCCGCGCGTCGTTGCGGCAGGCTGAGTCACAACTGGCACAGCAGCAGTCGCAGCTTGATCTCGCTCGAATCACCTGGGAGCGCTGGAAGGTGCTGGTCGCGAAGGGCGTCTTCTCCCGCCAGGATGGGGATCAAAGACAGACCGACTACAATGCAGCGCTTTCGAACGTAGCCGCCGCCCAGCGAAATGTGCAGTCGTTCCAGGCAAATCTTGGCCGGGTCATTGCGTTGCAACAGTTCGAACGGGTCACGGCACCATTCGATGGCATCGTTACGGCTCGCAATGTAGATACGGGGGCGCTCATCTCCGCGCAGGGCGCCGGCAGCAGTGACAGCTCTTCCTCGCCAGCCAGTTCGGGCAGCCCGAACCAGGCGGGCGGCACCAATACGAGCGGCACGTCAGGTTCTGCCAACACCTTTGCTTCACCTTCCACAGGAGGCGCGCAGGGGGGCACGCTCTTCAGCATCGCTCAAGTCAGTCGGCTGCGCATCTTCGTCAGCATTCCCGAGGGCTACTCAACCGCAGTGCACGCCGGCCAGGAGGCCCTGTTACGCTTTCAGTCCTTCCCCAGCCAGAGCTTCCACGGACATGTCACCCGCACCTCCGGCTCGATCGACCAGAACAGCCGCACTCTGTTGACTGAAGTGCAGGTCGACAACAAAGACGGACGTCTGCTCAACGGTATGTATGTCGTCGTCCGATTTGTGGAGATGCATGGTATCCCCGGCATTACGATTCCAGGCGATGCAGTTGTCGTCCGGGGCGATAAGAATCAGGTTGCGGTCATTCAGAACGATACTGTCCATATGCAACCGATCGAGATTGGCCGCGACCTTGGCCCGTCGGTTGAAGTGATTAGCGGTCTAAAGCCAGGCGACGTGATCGCGGCTACGGTTTCGGATGAAGTAAAAGACGGAGTTAAGGTCCAAACTCGTCAAGGTAAGAGTTCCGTCGAGAGCGGCGATCCTGCAGGCGGCCAACACCGTGACCAAAAGCCCGTTCGCCCCGGGCAGTATGGAAATCAGGAGATCGTCGGGTCCGGCGATGCGGCGCAGCAGCAAAGGAGTGGGCAGAAGGGAGGCAGCAAGCAATGAGTTTCCGCAAGCCAAGCGATCGTGGCGCATGCCTTCTCAACTGTTACTCTCAGGCGCCGGACCGGCGACTCGTGATCGTCGCACGGAGCTGCCTGCTTACAGTGTGTCTGGCGAGTAGTTCATTTGCTGTCCGGGCGCAACAGGTAAACCTCTCCATTCCGACCCCTTCGAGCGACCCTCAGGAGGCTCAGCCGACGCGGCTGCCACAGTCAACACAGGTGGAACAAGAGCAGCATCTGCCAGATGTTGGTCCACCCTCTGCCGCGCAGGTACGATCTGCCGCCAAGAAAGTGGATAGTGCCCTGCCGGATACGACGGCGCTGCCATCGATCAGTGCCATGCAGCCTGCCGCGCCGACCACCGATTCGTCCTTTATCCAGCAGGCAGCGAACAGCAAGACGGAACCCGTTCGCGACCAGTTCACGGGTGTTCGACCAAATTTTCTCGGCTTTCTTGGACCCTATCAACGCCCTCGTGTCTCCGAACTCTTCCCGGGTAGTGGCAAAAAACTTAAGAGTCTCGTCCGCGACGGCAGACTGTATCTTTCTCTACACGATACGCTGGCGCTCGTGATCGAGAACAATCTGGAAGTAGAGGTGGAACGCTACAACCTGCAACTTGCGGAAAGCGACATCCTGCGAGCTTCCGGTGGTGGCGCTACGCGTGGCATCGACTACAACATTGCGGAGTCTCCCCTAGGCGTTGGTGGTCCTGGAAGTCCGCTGCTCAATAGTTCACAGACCAGCCCAAACCCGATCACGCCCACCATCGACGATCTCACCTCACTAAACGCCACAAATACGACGCAGACTAACCTCTCCGAGACCGGAACCCAAGCTTACTCGGCAGGCGCCAACATTCCGTACTTCGATCCCTCCCTCATCGTCGAGACCGGCTATCTGCGTCGTTCAAACATTGTCACACTCGGCAATCTTGCGGCTCCCGCCGGTTCAGGAGGTGGAACGACCAGCGGTGCAGGAGCTGCGGGAAGCAGTACGTCGGGGCCGCTTCAGTATGTCACCGCAAATGTCGCGTATCTGCAGGGCTTTTCAACGGGGACGCAGATCGAGGGTACCGTCAACAACGACTCTCAGGTGATCTTTTCTTCGCTCTCGCAGAGCAATCTTTTTCATTCGCCCAGCACCTCCATCACGGTTACACAACCCTTGCTGCGGGGCTTCGGCCGTAGCGTCAATCTACGCTATCTGCGCATCGCCAACTTGAACCGCAAGGTCACCCATCTGCTATTTCAGCAGCAGCTTCTCGACACTATTTATGGCACCTCGCGTCTCTACTACGACCTTGTCTCGCTCGGCGAGAATACAAGCGTCAAGCAGGAGGCCCTCCGCGCCGCTCGCAAACTGTATCAGGATGATAGCGACCAAGTTCAGCAGGGCACGCTCGCTCCGATCGAATTGACGCGTGCCCAGGCGCTTCTCACCAGTTCTGAGTTTGATCTGGTACAGGCACAAGGTCTTTACCGCCAGCAGGAGGTCATTCTCCGCAACGAGATCATCCGTCCCGGCGCGCCGGCTTTTCGTACTGCGTTCACCAGCATCGTGCCAACGGACCGCATCACCGTTCCTGTTGATCTCGAGCCAATGAACATCGACCAACTCGAAGCAGACGGGCTAGCCAATCGTCCCGATCTCGCACAGGCTCAGCTGCAGGTGAAGTCGGGAGAGATCAGTGTTAAAGGAAGCCGTAATAATGCATTGCCGCAATTCAACATGTATGCCAATGTTCAGACCCGTGGAAGTTCCGAACAAAGCTACGAGCCGCTCGGCTCCCCCGCTGCTGCCGGTGGCGGCATCACCCTGCCGCAGAACTTTGCATTAGGTGGTCTCAGGACGGCTACCATCTACCAGGGCGGTGTACAGCTTACATTCCCACTGCGCAATCGTATCGCTCAGGCTGACGCGGCACGCGACACAATTCAGCTGCGGCAAGCGTCTGCCCGCACGCGGCGACTCGAAGACCAGATCCGAGAAGAGATCGAAAACGCGGTTATAGCTATTCAGACTGCACAGGCAGCCTACAACGCCGCGGTGGCGAGTCGTGGTTACCAGCAGCAGCTCCTTGACGCAGAGCGCGACAAACTCGCGTTCGGCCAGTCTACAAACCTGCTCGTGGTTCAGAACGAAGCCTATCTGGCGCAGGCTCGCTCGAGCGAGATCGCGGCACGCAGCAACTGGATGAAGTCGCGTATCGCCCTGGACCGCGCCCTGGGCAATCTGCTTGAGAAGAACGGCATTCTGCTCGACGATGCCATTAATGGGCGCAGTAATTGAAGATGTCATGTGCCTGTAACGTGTTTTCCTCAAACCAGGGGTTACGAGTTGCAGGACGGGTCAGGCAGGCTCATCATTCATAGAGAGGTCTTCGCGACTCTCTCTGCATCCGCGGGCGCGAAGATTGTTATGACACAGGAGCGGACGAGCAATGGCGATCGAAATGACGGCGACGGCAGTAGCGTTTGCGGCGGAGAACCAAGGGCGGTTTGTAGAGGAGTTGAAGGCGCTGTTGCGGATTCCATCCGTGTCGACCTTAGCGGAGCACGCAGGCGACGTGCGAAGAGCGGCGGAGTTCTGTGTCACAGAGTTGACGCGCATTGGTATGAGGAATGTACAGCTCATCGAGACCTCAGAGAATGAGCGGATGGTTGCCGGAAGCGAGGGGCCGGCACAGATCATTGCTGGACGGTTGGGACACCCGCTGGTCTACGCTGAGTGGCTGAACGCGGTGCCTGGATCAGATAGGAAACAGCAGCCGACGGTGCTCTGCTATGGGCACTATGATGTGCAACCGCCCGACCCGCTCGACGAATGGAAGACTCCGCCGTTCGAGCCAACAGAACGCGACGGAGATCTGTATGCACGCGGTGCAGTGGACGACAAGGGCCAGATGTGGATGCATATTAAAGCTCTAGAGTCCTTGTTTTCTGCAGGGAGCGGGACTCTGCCGGTAAATGTCCGGATACTTCTCGAAGGCGAGGAGGAGGTTGGTGGGGAGGGGATCGCCACCTACCTGCGGGAGTATGGCAAGGCGCTGAAGGCCGATGTGGCGCTGGTATCGGATACTGAGATGTTTGCGCCGGATCTGCCGACATTGTGCGTCGGGTTGCGGGGGATGATTTATACGGAGATCGCGGCGCAGGGCGCACGAACGGATCTGCACTCGGGAATGTACGGCGGCGCGGCTCCGAATCCATTTGTGGCACTCGCACAGATCATCGCGAAGCTCAAGGATGAAGACGGTAGGATCCTGATTCCCGGGTTCTATGACAGAGTGCGAAAGCCGGAAGCCGAGGAACTGACGGCCTGGGCAGCGCTTCCGTTTGATGAGGAGGAGTATCGAGAGACCGAGGTTGGATCGGTCGCGTTAACGGGAGAGTCAGGGTATAGCGTGTTGGAGCGGACCTGGGCGAGGCCGACGCTTGACGTCCACGGAATGCCGGGCGGGTTTACGGGTGCTGGAGCGAAGACGGTGATACCTGCGAGAGCCTTGGCGAAGATCAGCCTGCGACTGGTCCCGGATATGACTCCGGCGGAGAGCTTCGCACAGTACAAAGCCTATGTGGAATCGATCTGTCCGAAGGGAGTCGAACTGGAGGTGCGGCTGATCCACTCGGGCGATCCGATTGTGGTGAGCACCGATAATAAATTTGTGCGCGCAGCGGTGACTGCGATGCGCGAGGTGTTTAGGAAGGAGACGGTGTTTGTGCGAGGAGGTGGATCGATCCCCGTCGTTGGCGCCTTCGTGCGCAATCTAAAGATTCCAACGGTGTTAATGGGCTTTGGGCTTCCCGATGACAACCTGCATGCGCCGAATGAAAAGTTTCATCTGGCGAACTTTCATCGAGGAATCGAGTCGATCGTGCGGTTTCTGGGTGGGTTGGCCGAATGACGCGCTCGAATGTCAGCGGATACGTGCTGGCTGGGGGGAAGAGTTCACGGATGGGGCAGGATAAGGCTCTGCTGGAACTGGCACAACGGCCGCTCGTGTGTCATGCGGTCTCAAAGTTGCACACAGTGTGTGCCGATATTCATATTGTGAGCAGCCGATCGGAACTCGAAGCCTTCGCGCCGCTGATTCCGGATCTACATCCAGGGTGTGGGCCGCTGGGGGGGCTGGAGGCGGCGCTCCTGCACGCGACAAAGGAGTGGTGTCTGCTTCTCGCGGTGGACATGCCCTTTATACCCGCTTGTCTTCTGAGCGATTGGGTTCAGGAGATTGTTGCGGATCCCGTGGCGCGGGTAGCCTTGTTTACCGTGGATGGAGTACCGCAGCCAACACTTTCGATGGTGCATCGAGAGTGTACGTTCACTGTGCAGAAGGCTATGGAGGCCCGCGAATATAAGCTGTTTCCCGTGCTGGAGGGTGCGGGCAGGGAGTTGGCTGCGAGAGCAGGGTTGGCGTTTGAGGCGGTGTTCGTGAATCGCACGGATGTAGATGGTGCGTGGTTCGCTAACTTGAATACGCCAGAGGAGTTTTCAGCTGCGGTGCGGGATTGGGATGCAGGTTCGAGATGATGGTGCTGTACGGTCGACTCAGACAACGTGCCTCCGAAGAGGAAGACGAATATCGAACTCAACCCACAGGGGGAGATGAAGAGCATGAATGAACACGATGACCGAAGAATGGACCGTAGCACAGGCGTGGGACAAGCGAAGACGCACGAGGCAGGAGCGCATGGGCGAGAACCGGCGAACACAATAAACTCGTCGACAGATGCGACCTCATCGCTTACGGCGGATATATCGCAGGATGTAGCGCCAGTGATCGAGGACTTCATGGAGCAGGCGGCCGCGCAGAATGAGGCGGCGGCGGAGGAGATCCCAGATGTCCAGAACAAACCGGGATCCTATATATCGTTTGAGCACGTCGATAAGGCGTTTGGAGATTTCGTTGTGTTGGAGGATGTGAGTTTTTGCGTGAATCCAGGCGAGACGCTGTGCATTTTGGGAAGAAGTGGCGTGGGTAAGTCAGTCTCTCTTCAGATGTTGCTCGGATTTCTGAAACCAGATAAAGGAATGATTCGTGTAGCAGGAGAAAATATCTGCGGTTTTTCCGAAGTGCAGTTACAGGCAATCCGACGTAAGGTGACAATGGTCTTTCAGAATGGAGCACTGTTCGACTCCATCACGGTGGGGGAAAACGTGGCTTTCCCGCTTCGCGAGCGAGGAGACTTAGAGGAGGAACAAATCTTCAAGGTCGTGAAAGGACTGCTCGAGATGGTTGGCGTAGCGGGCATGGACAATCTTCTCCCGTCCGGACTCTCGACAGGAATGAAACGGTCGGTTGCGATTGCGCGTGCGTTGGCCGCACAACCGGAGGCTATCTTATATGACGAACCGACGACGATGGTCGATCCACTCATGGGGCACTTGCTGGGCGACTTGATCGAGCGGCTTAAGCGGCAGTTGCATCTCACCAGCATCGTTGTGACGCACGATATGCGCTTCGCCAAGAAGCTGGCGGATCGTGTGGTTTTTCTGCATCAAGGAAAGGCGCGGTTCTTCGGAACAATGGAAGAGATGGAACGAAGCGATGATGAAGTATTGAAAGAGTTCTTGACACTCGACGAACTAGTACTGCCTGCTTAGAATCTATAAGATGTAACTCATTTGTAATGAATGAGATATTAGTGTAAACTAAAGTTTAGTGTTGCATATTTGATTGCCACAGGAGGTATCTGGACGTATCCTGCTTGAAGCCGGCGGGTGCAAATGAATGCTGACCGGCGCACCCAACACAGCATCGAATGTCAGCATGTTGGGTTCAAGAGCAGGGAAGTTGCTCGTGGCGGACGATTTGGACTTCGCTTTCGGCCAATAAGTGTGTTTCAGGACAATTCAGAAGAGGCGTCGGAATGGCAACACCAGACTACCTGCAGCAGGTGATCATCTCGGGACGGAGACGAGCGACGGGTGCAGGCAAGCGCGGCTCAGCGATCTTTGGCCTGTTTCGAAGACCTTCGGTTACGAGTCTTGTATGGGCGGCGCTCGATCTGCTGACTGCGCTGGTGGCGAGCGTGATTGCCTTTCGGCTTCGTGTACTGATGCCAAGCTATGTCGAAGGTGTGGCCGGAGATGTGAAGGTAGCGCACCATCTTTTTCCGAGCTCACCTGAAGTGCTGATCTCGTACATGGCGTGGTTCGCAGTCTGCCTCATCCTGTTTTCCCGCTCGTACGGACTTTATGGAGCAATCCAAAGTCGTGGGGGACTTCACGAACAACGGATGACCTTACAGGCGGTTCTAGTGGCGGGTTTGCTGCTGTGCGGGACACTGTATCTCTCACGTGGGCTTGTGATGTCGCGAGCGGTGGTTGTGATTACAGTGCTGCTCACGGCTGTGCTGCTGTGTCTCCGCAGGGCGATCTGGCGTCACATGGTGTACAGCCGCTATCGAGAAGGACTGGAGACTCGAAATATTCTGATTGTGGGAGCGGGCCGAGTAGCTCACGCGCTGCGCAATCATCTTGAATCGCTGCGGCACATGGGGTTTCGCTTCAAGGGATTTGTCGCGCTCACGGACCATGAAGCGGAGTCGGGTGATGCAGATGTGATCGGTGGCGTGAAGGATTGTCTCTCGTTGGCACGATCGCTCTTTGTTGATGAGATATTTCTTTCAGTGCCTGCGGATAAGAAGTTGGTAATCAGCCTGGTTGAAGGTGCTCGGGCGGCAGGAATCGATGTGCGGGTTGTCCCGGACTTGTATGACGGACTGGCGTGGAATGCTCCAGTCGAATACATCGGCCAGTTTCCGACGATTCCCTTACATCGCAGAGATTTTCCTCTCGGAGCATTCCTGTTCAAGAGAGTCCTCGACATCTCGCTCTCAGCAGTTGCGCTGGTAGTCGCCTCGCCGTTGCTGTTGGGAATTGCGCTTGCTATCCGGCTCGATTCGCCGGGCCCCGTCTTTTATCGGGCTGCACGGATTGGACGCAAGGGCCGCACGTTTACCTGCTTCAAGTTCCGCACGATGGTGCCGGATGCAGACAAACTGAAAGCAGATCTTGAACACATGAATGAGCGTGAAGGCGTGCTGTTCAAGATCACGAACGACCCTCGCATGACGAAGGTCGGGCGGATGCTGCGAAAGTATTCGCTGGATGAACTGCCGCAGTTCTACAACGTCGTGCGCGGCGACATGAGCCTTGTAGGCCCGCGGCCTCCCATTGCAGCGGAGGTGGAGCAGTATGATCTGGCCCACCTGCGGCGTTTAGACGTTCTACCGGGGATCACTGGTCTATGGCAGGTTGAAGCACGTCAGGATCCTTCGTTTGACAGCTATATATCGTTGGATTCCGCCTATGTGGAAAACTGGACGGTCTGGTTGGATCTGAAGATTCTCGCGCGAACCATCGGTGTAGTCTTCAGCGGGACAGGTTCTTGATGGGCGGTTGCAGCAGTTCACTTTGTACGTAGATGCGGTATCCACGTGGCCGGAAGGCTGCACCGCCTTGCCGGACTAAATGCATTGCGGGACGTTCGACTTCCAGGATGTAGCGAGTGTTCATCCAGTTAGCGAAGGCGGGCCACTGGTTCAACTTCTCATAGGAGTTAGGCCCGTTTGGGAAGAGCCGTTCCGTGACGATCAGTATCGCTGGTGGATCGGCTTGCATCGCGTGCCAGAACAGAGCCCTAGACTGATCGACGGCAGGCACACGGGCAGGGGAAAATAAAAATTCATCATAGAGAAAGCCGGAGGTCTGCAGCAGCTGCAGGTCATTTAAGGTGCTGACACAACCGAAGACAGAGTCAAGGCATTGCACCTTGCCGGAGAGAGTCGTTGTGCCGATCTCCGTAGCAATGCGTGCGAGATCTGATTCCAAAGAGCTCCGAAACTCCTGGTTCTTCCAGTTGTAGCGGCTCGCGACGACGGCAGATGTGACTCCGATGCAGAGTGAACTTGCCAGGAAGACTGCTGCACTCATCGATCTAAGAAGATCTTTGCGGCGCATCCACGTGTCGAGATCAGAGGCGATGACAGCAAGCAGAAAAGCGAGTAGAGAATAGCGGTGATACTGGAAGTCCTTGCCTTGCAAGATGTAGGCAAGCATTCCCAGTTCCGCGCCTAGGAGCAGCGTCTGTCGCTGAACGGTGTGCAAAGACGACGAGAGATTGTAGATGGATGGGCGCCCCTCAAGTGCGATCAAAACAGGTGCGATCAAAAGCAGCAGTAACCAGACGATCACGACCGGCATAATGGGTGAGAGGCTGTGTCGCAACATGCTTTCGAGCGGCCGACGTCCCAAGCTGGCATGAAACGGTGTGAGCGTCCTTTCTATCAGGAAAAAGGAGGCCAATGCCCCGTGGTGGGCAAGCCAGACGAGCGCGGTGCAACCGGGAAGAAGTGCGCCTGCGGCGACGAACGAGATGTGCTGCCAGATCAACTTCTTCGATTTGTATTCATCCCAGAGCAGCGGACCGGCGAGAAGGAGGAACGGAAGTGCCGTCGGTTTGATCAGCGCGGCTGCACCCGTACAGAGGCCGAAGCCGAAGGAGGTCCAGATGCGCCTTGGCACTCCCCTGAAGAGCACAGCAACGGCACATAAAAGCAGGACTGCAACGGTCAAATCTCTCTGTCCCGTCTCATACATTCCATCCCGGCCGTGGAGGACCGCGAAGAGAACGGCTGCCCATAAGCCCGCAAACCATGAAGCTGGACGAATGATCTTCAAAAATGCGAGACCTGCAAGTGCAAGCAGGAAAAGATCGTAGATGCGCCAGGCAAGTGCACTGACTCCGAAGATGTGCATGACGAGCCAGTCAGGCAGGTAAGCGCCAGGAAGGTTTATATCGGTGATGTCGCGGTACGGTGCTCGGCCATGATCCATAAGAAAGACGACGTAGTGCATGAGCGCGGCGTCGCCAACGAGCGGCCAGTGGATTGTGGTGACCACGAACCAGACTGCGGAGAAGAAGAGCATAGCAGTCGATGCCCACTGAATGAACAGAATGGTTGCGTTACGCCTCAAGTGTTCTTCTCGATTCGTTTCGAATCTAAGCATATCCGTTGAGAGACTAGAACGCCGAGTTGGATCGGCCATGTTCCCGGGTGCGTTTTGAGGGGAATGAGGCGAACGGTAATAGACTGGAAGGGTGAAGATTGCGCTCGCTCAGATAAACCCTACGGTAGGGGACTTTACCGGGAATACAGGGAAGATTCTCGACTATGCGCGACGCGCGGCGGAGCAGGGCGCGGAACTCGCAGTATTTCCAGAACTTGCCGTATGCGGGTATCCTCCTGCGGATTTCCTCGAAAAACGGGCATTCGTGGCACGAGCTGAACAGGCGGTGGGGGAGCTGGCAGCGTGGACGGTGGGACCCGAGTCGACGGCGATTCTGTGCGGCACGGTGATGCCTGCCGACTCCGCCGAAGGCAAGCATGTGCGGAACGTGGCGGTGTTGCTGCGGGATGGTCTGGTGAGCTTTGTGCAGCAGAAGATGTTGCTGCCGTTCTATGACGTGTTCGATGAGCAGCGTTATTTCGAGCCGGCGGCGGCACAGGCCCTGACTTCGATCGGCGGACAGGCGTTCGCGATCACGATCTGTGAAGATGCATGGAATGACAAGGACTACTGGCCGCAGCGGTTCTATTCGCTCGATCCGGTGGAAAAACTGATGCAGCAATGGAATTCGCAGCCGGCAGAAGTTGCAAGCTCAGCGCGCATTATTCTTAATATATCGGCATCGCCTTACTGGCAGGAGAAGCGACAGATTCGCGAGAAGATGCTTCGAGCACTTGCGCAGCGGCATGGTGCGGTGGTGGCCATGGTGAACCAGGTGGGTGGCAACGATGGACTCATCTTTGACGGATCGTCGCTTGTAGTCGGGCCGGATGGGCAGGTGGTGGCCCGGGCGATGTCATTTGATGAGGACATGATCTACTTCGATACAAATGCGCGCGGGATCGCGCCTATGGTCGCGCTGGGGGATGAAGTCGCGGCTATGTGGAATGCGCTGGTGTTGGGGACACGGGATTATGTGCGCAAGTGCGGGTTCACGAAAGTGCTGGTGGGATTGAGTGGCGGGATCGACTCGGCACTGGTGGCGGCGATTGCAGTGGAGGCGCTGGGCGCGGAGAACGTTATGGGTGTCGGGATGCCGAGCGCGTACTCGTCGACCGGCTCCAGGGACGATGCGTGGCTGCTGGCGGAGAATCTCGGGATCCGACTCGAGATGCTGCCGATCCATGATGTATTCACACACTATCAGGCGGTGCTGGACCCGCTGTTCGCAGGAACGCCGTTTGGTCTGGCGGAGGAAAACCTGCAATCTCGCATTCGCGGCGCGTTGCTGATGGCGTTATCGAACAAGTTTGGTGCGCTGGTTCTGACGACGGGCAACAAGAGCGAGATGTCAACCGGCTACAGCACGCTGTACGGAGATATGGTAGGGGCGCTGGCGGTGATCGGCGATGTAGCAAAGATGCGCGTGTACAAGCTGAGTGCGTATGCGAACCGGAATCGGGAGATCATCCCGCGAGCTACGATTACAAAGCCTCCGTCGGCGGAGTTGCGGCCGGGACAGATGGACACGGATTCACTGCCTCCCTATGAGGTTCTGGACCCAATTCTCGAAGCCTATGTGGAACGCTATTGTTCCGCCGAGCAGATTGCGGCGGAGCAGGGTGTTGAGGTCGGGCTCGTCCGCTCCGTGTTGAAGCTTGTGGAGCGAAGCGAGTACAAGCGCCAGCAGGCGGCACCCGTTCTGAAGGTGACGCGGAAATCGTTTGGCATGGGTCGACGATTTCCTATAGCGGTGAAGGTTCAGGTTTAATAGGTGCAGGTCTCATGAGTCATCGTCGCTTTATGCGGCAGAAGGAAGGTTTCTTGGTTTTGAAAAAAGCAGTTTCGAATGTGATAGTAACGGGATGGATGTTGGGCACGTTCTTAGGTGCGGGAATTGGAGCAGGTGCGCAGACCTCGGCCGGGACGAACCAGAGAGTAGGAGCGGCTTCACAGGTACCCGCTACCGCCCCGGCTCCGCTGAAACTGCAAAAATTGGGGGAGCAGACAGCTCCGGTAGACCCGTTTCCGGCGGTCAACCCAAAGTTCTTTACGGCGAGCACACCTACGGTTGCAACGGTCAACAGCTTTCTGCGGTCGCTTTGGGGTTACGACGCAAATAGGATCTGGCGCGTAGCGGCGATCCAGACGACAGCCGCGGCGGGAGTGAGCAAAGTTGTAGTGTTTGTGGCGGAGAAGACGCCGAATGCAAAGGTGCAAACTACCCAGTTTTTTGTGTTGCCAGACGGTAAACACGCCGTTGCAGATGGTATCGTCACCTTTGGTGCGACGCCATTTGCTGACCTGCGGAAGACCCTGCAGGAGCGCGCAGACGGGCCCGCACGGGGTGCAACCAGCAAGGACCTGCTTCTTGTGGAATTCTCCGATTTGCAGTGTCCCCACTGCAAAGAGGCACAGGCGACGGTGGACCACCTTGTAAAGGACTTCCCGAATGCTCGAGTGATCTACCAGAGCTATCCGCTGGTTGATATTCATCCGGCTGCCTTCGAGGCGGCTGCGTATGGCGCCTGCGTGGCAAAGCAGAAAAACGAGGCATTTTTTCCCTATGCACAGGCGGTCTTTGAAACGCAGGCGATGCTGACGCCCGAGGACACCGACAAGACGTTGCAGGCTGCCGTCACGAAGGCAGGGCTGAATCCGGCTGCAGTTGCAGCGTGTTCGAAGACGCAGGCTGCGACCGATGCGGTAAATGCATCTTTGAAGCTAGGGCAGGATGCCGGAGTTGACCAGACGCCGCTACTCGCTGTAAACGGGCACATGCTGCCGCTTGCCGCAGTTCCGTATGAAACGCTAAAGCAGATTATTGCGTTTCAGGCGCAAATGGACGGCGTGAGCACCGGTGCCACCAACATTCAAGCTGGTGGACCGGAACTGCGCACTCGACCGACCCCTCCTAGTTTGGGTAAGTAGAACATTGTTGCTGTCCATTGGGCTACATCCTCGCTGCTTGGTTGTAAAGCATCCGCGAGAGTGTCAGAACACGCGCAATCATTCAGGATGCGTGTCACCTAGGGATGCTCTGATCAAGTCTCCTGCTTCGACAAGAACATCGTCGCGCGGTATTCAGTACAACCGACCTCTCCTTCCACGCCATCCTGCGCCGCTGTCATGCGCCGCCGGATCGAACACGCAAATCGATTGAGACGTACTGTTACACGAATAGACGGCCTGAAGAGGAGGTCAGCGATCCTCACTCGACACTCTTCAAGCAAATGCCTGGTCTCCTCGATCAGGAGAGACTACCGTGGAGTTTGAAGAAGCTGATCCACGCGTTCAGCCCACCGATCCTGACCAGTGCCTATAAGCGACTTCGCCACTAAGAATGGGCTGAGATCGCTCTTCAGTACTTTGGGCGGGCAAACGATTGTAGATGGGCGACTGCTTCCTCGGCACGAGTGCGCAGCTGCACCAGATCCTGAGAAGATTTTTTGCGGAGCGTGTTGTACGGCATTTGAAGGCGGAAGTTGTTGCCAAGAACGGTCTGATTGCGCTCAAGAAAGGTCCAATACAAAGCCGTGAAAGGGCAGGAGCCTTCGCCCGTCGACTTCTTTGGATCGTATTGGCAGTGGCCGCAGTAGTTCGACATCTTGTTGATATAGGCTGCGCCGGATACGTAGGGCTTGGTAGCGGTGAGACCACCATCGGCGTAGGTAGCCATGCCGAGGACGTTGGTCTCGACCACCCAGTCATAGGCGTCAACATAAGCGAACCAGAACCAGTCGGTGAGTTCGCGGGGAGAGAAGCCGCATAGAGTAGCGAGATTCGAGAGGACCATAAGCCGGGTGATGTGGTGCGACCACCCATCGCGGACGACCTGCTCAACTACGGTGTCCATGCAGTGTAGGCCGGATTTTACGCCCCAGTAGACGGCGGGGAGGGGAAGAGCGGCTCCCAGAGCAGAGGGTGTTGCACCGACGTAGGGATCGGGTTGAGATTTCTTCCTGGACGGGAGTGCATAGGCTTGCGCGGCTCCGGGGGTCTGATCGGGAGAGACCTCCTGGATGTTGGCGCGGTGTTCCTGGGGTACGTGGCCGGCAAGGAGCCGATAGCCGTCAGTCTGCTCATGAATGTGACGCATGAACTCACGCCAGCCAAGAAGCTGACGGATAAAGCCTTCAGCGCTCGAGAGGGAAACTGCCCCAGAGCTGGCAGCCGCCTCGACGTCGCGGATGAGGTCGGCGGAGAGGAGGCGGCCGAGATTAACGAGGACAGAGGTGCGGCTATGAAAGAGTTGCAGCTGGTCGTCGCGCATGGCATCTTCATAGGGCCCAAAGTGAGGGAGAAGCTGCTCGAGACCGAAGCGCCAGAAGCGGTCGGAGTCGACCTGGGTGGCAGGAAGATCGTAGTTGTCGGCAGTGACACGGGCACCGAAGTGGTGGGGATAGATCTTCTCTACGAGGTCGATGACCTCACGGGTAATTGCGTCGGCTGGGAAGAAAGGCGGCGCGGGGACGGGAATCTGGTTCTTGTAGGGGTTGCGGTTATCCGCGTCGTAAGAGAACTGCCCACCAACGGGCTTTGCATTCTGCATAAGGATGTTGGTCTGTTGGCGCATGCGGCGGTAAAAGCGATCCATGACGTAGCTGCGTCCGGCTTTGTAGGTGCCGAAGACTGTAGTGAAATCTTCAGTGGTCGAGAGCCAGGTGGTGTCGGGAACCTCGCGAAGTTTTAGACCGTCGGCGACGGCCTGGGCGAGGTCGAGGCGGAGTTCCCGCTCGGCCGGCTGCATCACGGTGAGTTCGGGGAGCCTGGAGTAGTTCTGCACCTCGACGAGCGCCTGGCCGTGAGATCTTTCGGTGAAGTGGTAAAGGACCTTAACGCCGCGGGCAGCCTGCTCCAGTGCGAAGTGGCGCATATTGGCGATGAGGACCACGAGCTTTCGTTTATGGTAGGGACGGCGGAGTGCCTTGGCAGTAGATTCGACGATGACGATTCCAGTCTGGTCAGCAGCCTGCTCGGTAAGTGGTCCCGTACGGTCGGTGTAACGGTCATACGGAACATAGATCCAGCGGCGGCCGGCTATATCGCCTGAAATGGGCTGCACCTGTCGAATCCTGTCCTTAAAGGTTTCCATGATGTGACTGTAACGGAGGTTACTGCTGGATGCGGGTTGCATGCAGAGCTTTTTCGGCAACTCGAAAAGTGCTTAGATTGTTTGCATGAGACGACCGGAGATCGTCGTTGATTGCGGCTGACCGGAACAGGAAGACGGGTTTACTCTTGCACTCACGGAAGCGTACGCTTCGTCGTAGGACGAGTGATGGGCCAGTCTGAAGATGCTCAGCCCTGGGCAAGGGACAGATCAGCGCAAGAGATCTGACCTTAGATTTCGATTGAGATTGTGAGGAGTAGTACCGATGAGCACACTGACACAGCCGATTGTCCAAATGCAGACAGATTTTCTTCCCCTGAAAGGGACAGACCACGTTGAGTTTTTTGTAGGGAACGCTCGCCAGGCAGCCTATTTCTATCGAGCTGCCTTTGGCATGAAGCTGGTGGCGTATGCCGGGCCAGAGACAGGCCAGCGGGATCGGGCGTCCTATGTGGTCCAGCAGGGCAAGATTCGCTTCGTGCTTACCACGGCTCTGCGGGGCGGCAACGAGATCGCAGACCACACTGCGCTCCACGGCGATGCGGTGCGGGTGGTTGCGCTCTGGGTCGACGATGCCCGGAAAGCGTGGGAGGAGACAACAAAACGCGGTGCAGCCAGCTTTGCCGAACCTCATGTGCTCGAAGACGGATATGGAAGGGCTGTGGTGGCAAGTATCCGGACGTATGGCGATACCATTCACACCTTTGTAGAGCGCGGTGAATACTCGGGGTCGTTCCTGCCGGGTTTCAGGGCAGTCGTCGAAGACACGGTCGCCAGACCCGTAGGGCTGCTGCATGTCGACCACATGGTCGGTAACGTGGGCTGGAACGAGATGAATCAATGGGTAAACTTTTATGGCGATGTGATGGGATTCTCCCTGTACCAGCATTTTGATGACAGCGATATTTCGACTGAGTACTCGGCCCTGATGTCGAAGGTGATGGCGAACGGCAATGGCTACGTAAAGTTCCCCATCAACGAGCCTGCGGAGGGGAAGCGAAAGTCGCAGATTGAGGAGTATCTCGACTTCTATCCTGGCCCCGGTGTGCAGCACGTAGCGTTAGCCACGAACGATATCCTAGCCTCGGTCAGCAAGCTGCAGGAGCAGGGAGTCGAGTTTCTGCGCGTGCCTCACTCCTACTACACAGAACTTCAAGATCGTGTGGGGAAGATCGATGAGCCGGTGGATGAGTTGGAGAAGCTTGGTATTCTCGTGGACCGCGATAATGAAGGATATATGTTGCAGATCTTTACGCGACCGGTAGAGGATCGTCCCACGCTGTTCTTCGAAATCATTCAGCGCAAGGGTAGCCGCAGCTTCGGCAAGGGCAACTTCAAGGCACTGTTTGAAGCCATCGAGCGCGAGCAGGAACAAAGAGGCAATCTCTAAGATCAGGGCTGACCATCGTTATGCCATTTGCATGCTCGTGGGATATGCTCGTGTCCGGTCAGAATACTAGTTTCACTGAGGAGTACCGGCTATGTCGACGCTTGCGTACCAATCGGGATTCGGGAATGAGTTTGCCACGGAGGCTGTTGCTGGAGCATTGCCGGTAGGACAGAACTCGCCTCAGAAGAGCGCTCTCGGGCTCTACACGGAGCAATTCAGCGGCACTCCTTTTACAGCGCCACGGGCTACGAACCGACGTACGTGGACGTATCGCATTCGGCCCTCGGTGACTCATCGACCTTTTACAGAGATCCCCGTGCGCATGATCCGGAGCGGACCGTTTACCGAGGTTCCGACAACACCGAACCAGCTGCGCTGGGATCCTCTGCCCCTGCCAGAGGAGGCGACAGATTTCGTCGATGGGATTATGACGCTCGGAGGGAACGGAGACCCCTCGATGCAGACCGGCGTTGCCATCCATCTGTATGGGGCGAATGCATCCATGCACGAGCGTTTCTTCTACAACGCCGATGGCGAGATGCTGATCGTGCCCCAGGCAGGACCGTTACGCTTTCACACCGAACTAGGCATTCTTGAGGTCGCGCCCGGCGAGATCTGTATTATGCCGCGCGGGCTAAAATTCCGAGTCGAACTGCTCGAAAGTACGGCTCGGGGATACGTCTGCGAAAACTATGGCATGGCTTTTCGCTTGCCGGACCTCGGACCTATCGGAGCGAACGGCCTGGCGAACCCGCGGGACTTCAAGGCCCCACTTGCCGCGTATGAAGATCGCGAGGGGGATTTCCAGGTCGTATCGAAATTTCTCGGAAGGCTCTGGTCTGCGGCCATCGATCACTCTCCGCTCGATGTAGTCGCGTGGCACGGAAACTATGTTCCGTACAAGTATGATCTTGCCACGTTTAATTGCATTAATTCAGTCAGCTTCGATCATCCCGATCCGTCGATTTATACGGTACTGACGGCCCCCACGGCAACACCGGGAACGGCGAACTGCGATTTCGCAATCTTTCCGCCACGCTGGCTGGTTGCGGAGCATACGTTCCGTCCGCCGTGGTTTCATCGCAACCTGATGAATGAGTTTATGGGGCTGATCTTTGGTGCCTACGACGCAAAGGTGGAGGGGTTTGTTCCCGGCGGCGCGAGTCTGCATAACTGCATGTCGGGCCATGGACCGGATGCGGAGACGTTTGAACGGGCAAGCTCCGCGGAGTTGAAACCGCATCGTCTCGACAACACACTCGCGTTCATGTTCGAGACGCAGCTTGTGGTCCGGCCGACGGAGTTCGCGATGAATACGCGGATTCTGCAGCATGAATACTTTGAATGCTGGCAGGGTCTGAAGAAGCACTTCTCCGGTGGGACTGGTCCAAAGTGACGAGGGGACTCACGAGTTGGGTCGAGTCCGCAAACGAGTTGATGAGTGATTTCCCGATCCAGAACCTGCCATACGGCGTCTTTGAGAGTGGGGCAGGGGATGCTATCGGAGTCGCTATCGGCGACAAAATTCTGGACCTTCGGCACTGTGCGGAGAACGGCATGCTTAGTGGTCTGCCCGCGGACCTCATCGAGTCATGCAGACGAGTTTCGCTCAACGCACTGATGGCTCTTGGCCCGGGGCGCTGGTCTACTCTTCGTCGCCGAGTGACCGCACTGCTCGAGGCCGATTCTGATCTTGCGATGGAGCGCGAGAAGATCGAAGGGGCGCTGATCGCGATGAAAGACGTCACGATGCAGCTGCCCGCAATGATTGGCGATTACACGGATTTCTATGCTTCCATTCATCACGCCACGAATGTGGGGCGGCTCTTCAGGCCGGACAATCCGCTGCTGCCAAACTATAAGTATGTTCCGATCGGATATCATGGTCGCGCATCGTCGATTCTGCCCAGTAGGAGCGACATTACGCGGCCGTCGGGGCAGACGAAAGATTCTGCAGAGGAGATACCCAGCTTCGGTGTGAGTAAGGCGCTCGACTACGAGGCAGAGATAGGTTTCTTTGTTGGGGAGGGCAATCGGCTTGGGGAACCGATCTCCATCGAGAATGCCGAGCGCCACATCTTTGGATTATGCCTACTAAACGACTGGTCGGCGCGCGACATGCAGAGCTGGGAATATCAGCCGCTCGGGCCATTCCTCGCCAAGAACTTCGCTACAACCATTTCACCGTGGATCATAACTCTGGAGGCGTTGAAGCCGTTCCGTGTTCCCTCATACGAGCGGCCTTCGGATGATCCTGCTCCGTTGGCTTATCTTGATTCTCTGGACGACCGCAGGCAGGGCGGTTTCGATCTCACGGTTACGGTTGGCCTCTCATCACAGCGTATGAGGGCGGCTGGTATAAATCCCCTGCGATTGAGCTCCAGCAACCTTCGCGACCTTTACTGGACGCTTGCACAGTTACTGACACACCACGCAAGTAACGGTTGCAATCTGCGATCTGGAGACCTGATAGGAACAGGCACTCTCTCAGGAGCGGCGGCGAGCTCGCGCGGATGTCTTCTTGAGATCACCGAAAAAGGCACCAAGACGATTCAGCTGCCAACGGGGGAGCTGCGCACTTATCTGGAAGATGGCGATCAGGTTAGCTTCCACGGGTCTTGTATGCGCGACGGAGATGTTCGCATCGGCTTTGGCGCATGTTCAGGAACAGTGATAGTGACACGATAGGCAGCTGGGGTACCTCTAAGCTGCGTGCCGACAAGATCGGCGGAGGTGTCCTGTCAGCCTGAACATCTCGGATGGCCGCCTTCGAAATCCTGATACGCTATCCCGTCTCAGCTCAGCATGCTCGTCCGGTTGCGGGTGAGCACATCGGCCACGTCCCGAGGGGACTGGAACGGGGAGGCTGCTTGCATGAAGCTCGCCCTGGCATCCCGGCACACGATCCGCACGCTCGCTTCGTGCACATGCCTTACCGTTGTCGCACTCGCTCAGTTGGCCGTTCCATGATCTGGTTCGGTGAAGTCGAACTCTCCTTGACGGAGGAAAGCAGCAGCGGGTGCGGGGGTCTATAAGTCTAAATCTCCCGCAGCAGATACTAAGTTCTTTGTTTGCCACAGATAGGTCAAGCAGCTGCTGTAAAATATTCATAACAAAAGGCTTATAGTTAAATTATTCAAAGTAAAGGAGATAAGAACAGCGAAGGTGTTGCCCGATATGCAACTTCGGAACTCAACACCCCACTATCGTTATAGATGATCGTGGAAGAGAATATGCCATCTGTTCGAGAATGTCTCAGATATGTAAGCTTTCTGTTTTGTTCACTTTGAAGTCACTACGAGAAGTATCGTGAAGAGAAAAAGCTTGACAGCGAATTGGACCGCTTCACCCCAGCGACGTACGCGGGATCCTTGATTGCGGCTGCATCAAGCCAAAGCAGGTGTAGTTGGCCAGCGAAGGTGAACCTCTGACCTTCGACTGCGTAGATCACGATGCAGCCGTAATCTGCCGCTCAGGATGACCGAGTGCGGGTAGGGCTGCCGTGGAGATGCCCAAGGGATACTCTCATCAAGCTCGCAAACATCCCCCTCGGGGGCTAAACCCCTTGCAATGACGGAACTTACGGTATGGCTAAAGTCACGCCCCTTCAAGATAGAGATTCAACCAGAGATTCCCTAGCACAGTGGGTCGCTTCTCTCTTTATGAAGCTTACCCAGTATCGAAAGCTCGACCTTTGAGGCTGGGCCACACTACCGGTCAGCCTATGCGTTGACCGGTTCGTGCATGGATTGATCCGTTCCAATTAGACGGAGTAAAGTACTCCCGGATGGCCGAGACCCGCGCCGCACGCGCAATAATCGCCGTACTCGATTCTGGATGGAAGAGATGAGTCTCCATCGCTTCGAGTTCAAGCGTCATTCTAAATCCTGGGTTAAGTGGCAGAGCCAACTCGCTTTCTTCCGGAGATAAGGATGCGTAAACCATGCAGGGCAGCCACAGCCATGGATGTTGGTCGGCAGCCATCATGCCGTTTGTAGCTTGGGCATCTCAATGAAGTGTTGATCTATTCCAACTGCATGCTTTCCAGCAGCTTGAACTAAATGTGTATACGAGGCGCTCGTCCATCGAACAGGCCGTAAGAGTTCCGCTCATCGGGGGGGAACTGGAGTCCCGCCCGCTTCAAGAAGCGACTTGTCCAAAGATTCCTTAAGCCTATCTTGGAGAGACGTTTGGGAACTCCGTCGTACAACCGCGGTGTCTCCACTGGTTGAACGGACCAGAGAGTGCAGGCTATGCTGTATGCTAGCGCGGCAGGTCAGGTAATCAAGCCGGAGACATAGGAGCTAATCTTCGGAGGACTGTGCTTTACAACCGCCCTCGACCTCTGCCGAACAGTAGATAGATAACCACCAATGCAAGGATGAGGCTGAGGCCGCCACCGCCGTAATAGCCGACTCCCGGACCCATGTAATAGCCGCCACCACCGAACAAGAGTAAGAGGACGATAAGGATGATTATCAAGGGCATGCGCAGAAGTCTAGCACATGACACGGTTTCGGTTCTTATAGATGTTTTGCATTTGATCAGGTCGATGTCATCGGCTCAGGTATCGCCAAGCGTCTGTCCGGCGCCTTCTCGTGTTCTATGAAAACCGCTACCATCATCGGCTCCGGCCCCAATGGTCTTTCGGCGGCAATCGTTCTTGCCGCTGCAGGAATATCGACTACCGTTATCGAACGCAACCTGCAGATCGGTGGCGCCTGCTCGACTGCGGAGACTACGTTAGCAGGGTTTCGGCATGATCTTGGCTCCTCGGTCTACCCCATGGGGATCGCGAGCCCTTTCTTCCGATCTCTTTCCATCGACATACCGTGGATCGAACCGGCCGCTCCCTGCGCCCATCCACTCGACGATGGCACCGCTGTCCTGCTCGAACACTCCATCGCAGATACTGTGGCGAACCTCGATTCCTCTGACAGCCGCACGTACTGCTCGCTGCTCGAGCCCCTTGCCAACCACTTTTCCGAGCTTACCCCCGATCTCCTGGGACCTGTGCAGCACCTCCCGCGACATCCTCTTCTGCTCGCTCGCTTCGGGCTGTCTGCACTCCTACCTGCGGCATCGCTTGCACGGTCCCGGCTTTCCGGGGTTCGAGCGCGCGCTCTATTTGCAGGCATGGCCGCACATTCGGTTCTGTCGCTTGAGTCCCCGGCGTCGGCCGCAACTGGTCTTGTCCTTATGGCTGCAGGACACTCCAGCGGCTGGCCCATCATCCTCGGGGGTGCCCAGACACTCGCCGATGCTCTTGCCCGGCATCTTGAATCGCTGGGTGGCCGGCTGGAGACCAGCCGGGAGGTGACGCAGCTTCCTGAAACGGATCTGATCCTTGCGGATATCACTCCACGGCAGCTTCTCCGCATCGCCGGCTCTGCGCTGCCACGAGCATACGGTCAACAGCTCGAGAGATTTCGCTATGGAGCTGGTGCGTTCAAGATCGACTACGCGCTCAGTTCGCCCATTCCCTGGACGGCAAAGGAGTGCTCCCGCGCGGCCACCGTCCACTTGGGAGGAACGTTGGAGGAGATCCTTACATCCGAGCGGCATTTTACTTCCGACGCTCCCTTCGTTTTGCTTGTCCAGCCTTCGCTGTTCGACCCATCCCGCGCTCCGGCCGGCCATCATACCGCGTGGGCCTATTGTCACGTTCCGAACGGCAGCAATGCTGATCGCCTCAAGCCTATCGAGGCTCAGATCGAACGGTTCGCTCCCGGCTTTCGAGATTGCATCCTTGCGCGTTCGACGTCGCCTCCCGCCATGCTTGAGCACTGGAATCAGAATCTGATCGGCGGAGATCTCTCCGGTGGCGCTATGAACCTCGCGCAGCTTGTCTTCCGTCCTACCGGCTCGCTCTACCGGACGCCCCTAAAAGGGCTTTACCTTTGTGGCGCTTCGACACCTCCCGGAGGTGGCGTCCACGGCATGGCTGGCTTTCACGCCGCTCGGGCAGCCATCCGGTATCTAAGACATTGAAGCGTAGACGTTGAATCGTGAGGCCGAGATAAATCGTGGCGCCCCACGAGGGGAATGAATGAGTGAGCGTACTCACACAAGGATTGTTTGACATTGACCCCCCGACGTCACGTCGCTTCGTAGGGTTTAGGCGTCAAGAACCGCACGATAACGAGTAGCTCCGGGGATTTCATCGCCATCCGAATAGATGAAGTCAGCGAAAGGTGTTCATGCCAGTAAAATCTACATATGTTAACATAATGAAACAGCTTGACATTTAATGGATTGGACGGCTAAACAGGATGCGCGAGCCTTTTACTTCCTCCTCGTCTTGGCGTAGGAGACTTCTCAACAGGATGCCGACGCATGAATTCGACCAGATCTTGTCTTCAGTTTAGTTTTCTGTACTCTGCGCTGATCTTGTCGAGCTTGCTGGCCCCCGCCTTCGGACAAGATGTGACCGGTACCATTATCGGGGTCGTGAAAGACTCTACGGGCGCCGTTATTCCTTTAGCGAAGGTGGGAGCTACCAATACCGGGACACAGACTCTCGTCGAAGGACCCGTGCTTTCGGATGGTTCTTTCTCGATCAAAGCCACCCCGGGCATCTACGACGTAACTGTCGAGGCGCAGGGCTTTGCGGCTGTGCGTATCAAAGGAATTCAGATCCAGGTGAATACGCAGAGCCGTGCGGATGCAACGTTGAGCGCGGGCAACACAAATGAGGTTGTCAACGTTGCCGCGAGCAACAACACTGTCGATACAACGAGCTCAACGCTCAAGGAGACCATCGGCGAACAGACGATTGAGGATGCACCGCTTAATGGTCGAAATCCTTTGAGCCTCATCCTGCTGGTACCCGGAGTGACCCGCGACCCGAGGGCGAACGTAACCTCAGGAGCGACGTACCCCGGTGCGTCGGGTGTGTCGATCAACGGCAGTCGGTCAAACACAACAAACTACATTTTGGATGGTGCAAGCAACAACGATAATTACACCAACGCTCCGAGTCCACTTCCGAATCCCGACGCCCTGCAGGAGTTCAGCGTACAGACAAATAACTTTGGGGCGGAGTTTGGCCGGTTACCGGGAGGTGTCGTCAACACGATTACAAAATCTGGCACGAACCAGATTCATGGAAGCGCATTTGAATATATTCGCAACAACTTCTTCAATGCAGCAAACCATTTTGCCGCCGTCACCAAGGGCATGAAAAGTGACGACGGGCTAAAGCGGCATCAGTTCGGCGGGACGGTAGGTGGACCGTTGCTTTTGCCTCACCTGTATGACGGACGCGATAAGAGCTTCTTCTTTATCTCCATTCAGGAGACGCTTGTACATCAGCGACCAAACGCAACCAGCGCCGTGGTGCCGGATGCCAAGCTGCGCAATGGTGACTTCTCTGAGTTGGCTTCGCCGCTGTACGTACCTTTCAGCACCACGCGATTGACCTTTACCGGCAATCAGATTACCCAGATCAGCCCGGTTGCCAAGACGGTGCTTGCGTTGATCCCGCAAGCTCCAGCAGGAACTCCTGTGAACGCGAACGGCGGTCAGACGATCTTCTATAAGACGATCGCCAACACGGCAGACTACCAGTTGTTGACTCGCTTCGATCAACACCTGACGGCCAAGAACACGATCTATGGAACCCTCTTTAATGCGCACCAGACGGCGCCTGCTTATCTTGATCCCACCAACTATCTCGCCTACAGGAACGCCGGCGACTGGCTTAGCCGCCGGTACCAGGTAAGCGATACACACATCCTGAGCGTCAATCTCCTTAACCAAGCATCGTTTTCCTACTCGCATAATCGCTATCAGAACACCCCTGTTTATCCTTCGCAGACGCTCAATTCTCTCGGCGTCAACGTGTATGTGCCGCCGGCGACGACCGAGTACCAGTTCAACATTACCAATTACTTCAACCTGTATACGGGAGACACCAATGAGTTCATTAGGGACGAGTATCAGGGGATCGAGACCGTGCGCTGGCAAGTAGGCAAGCATCAGTTGAGCTTTGGCGGCGAGTATGACTTTGGTACCGGAGACAACATCAATAACTTCCAGCAAAACCCCATCTACAACTTTGCCGCCTCTTCCTATACTCCGAATCCGAATACCGTGGCCAGTTCAACTGGCAACGGCTTTGCAGACTTTCTACTTGGCCGCTTCAGCAGCTTCACGCAGGGTGCAGGAGAATACAAAAATACGCGCTTCAATCACTACGCTGTCTTTGCCGAGGATTCCTGGAAGACGACGCCCAGGCTTGTGTTGAACGCCGGTGCGCGGTATGAACCATTTCTGCCGTACTATGACCTGAACAACAAGCTTGCGACGTACCGACCTGGGCAGAAGTCGACCCTCTTTCCAAATGCTCCCGGAGGTGTTCTGTTCGTCGGTGATCCCGGCGTTCCTCACAGTGGCTTCAATGCGAGCTATACCAACTTCGGTCCACGTTTCGGGTTTGCCTATGATGTTCGAGGCGACGGCAAAACCTCGATACGTGGCGGCTATGGCATCTTCTTCGATCAGCCGAACACCATTACCACGAACAACCAGACGGACCAGGCCCCCTTCGCTCCCGTCCTCACGTTAAATGGAACCGCGGTAAACAATGTGCTGAATCCCTATGCGGGATCGACCAACCCTTTTCCTTATCCGTCTCCACCGACCTCTGCGTCAACTTTCCCGCGGTACTCGACGCAGTATCTCTACAGCGAGCGGATGCGGAACGCCTATACGCAGTCCTGGAATGTGCAGGTACAGCAGGACCTTGGCTCAGGGACGGTCTTCACTCTTGGATATGGTGGGTCCTCGGCTTCACATCTGCCAGTGGCGCGTGAGTTGAATGCGGCGGTCTACATCCCAGGTGCCTCGACGACGGCGAACACAAACCTGCGGCGTCCGCTTGCTCCTGCGCTCGGTTCCACGACGCTGCTCGAAGCGGCCGGTTCGTCGAACTACAACTCGCTGCAGGCGAATCTACGAAGGCACATGAGCGGTGGCTTCTCCGTGCTCGCTAACTATACCTTCTCGAAGGCGATCGACACCTCCTCCGATACGAAGACGCTTGGGCAGACTCGCACCATTCCGACGACCCCCCGCTTTGATCGCGGGCCAGCTGATTTCGACCGGCGGCATGTCGTCAACGTCTCAACGATTTGGGAGATTTCGATGCCTCTGCAAAAGCGAGTGGCCCGCATGCTGCTTGGAGGATGGGAGCACACCATGATCGCCAACTATACAGGCGGCTATCCCTTCAGCATCTATAGCGGGCGAGACAATGCATTGACCGGTACGGGAAATCAGCGGGCTGATGTTGTTCCTGGCCAGCAGATCTACTTTGGCAAGCGATCGACAGCAGCGACGCAGGCACGGTACCTCAATCCTGCAGCATTCACGCAGAATGCGGTCGGCACGTATGGCGACACCGGTCGGAATGCGTATCGAGGTCCCGCCTATGCCACAGTTGACATGGGCCTGCTGAAGAACTTTGTGGTCACGGAACGCGTCAGGGCGGTCTTCCGCTTTGAAGCGTTCAACATCTTCAATCACACAAACCTGAATACGCCGAGCAACACGCAAAGCAACGGCAACTTCACCCAGATCACCGCGGCATATGACCCGCGCGTTCTGCAGTTTGCACTTCGCCTGGCGTTTTAAGGCGCGAGGCAGGCATGTGACAGCAGATATGGTCATGTATCGTAAATTGAAACAGAATCTCATAAAGGGGATGGCATGCTTCGAAACAAATTACCTCGACCGTTGCGTGGAATAGTGCCTCCTATGGTGACACCATTATTAGGACCAGACTCACTTGACGAAGCTGGCCTGGAGAGACTTATCGAGCATGTCATCGGGGGTGGCGTGCACGGCCTGTTTATCCTGGGGACCACTGGTGATGGACCGGCATTGAGCTACAAGCTAAGGCGGCAGGTGATCGAACGCACCTGCACGCAGGTTGCGGGACGTGTACAGGTGTTGGTCGGCGTCACAGACACCTCCTATACAGAGTCTCGAAAAATCTCGGAGATAGCTGCAAACGCGGGTGCCGATGCTATCGTCATGGCTCCGCCTTACTACTTTCATGTGAGCCAGAGCGATCTGTTGCGGCTGGTGGAGAGCATGTCAGGCGATACAGCGCTCCCGCTGTACCTGTACAACATGCCGAACCTGACAAAGATGCACTATGATCCAACGACGGTAAAGATAGCCTCGGAGATGCCGCATGTTTACGGACTGAAAGACAGTTCAGGAGATGTGGAGTATCTGGAGCGGGTGCTGGCAGAGGTCGGCCATAACACCGACTTCGCCGTCCTCCTGGGACCGGAGCACCTGCTCCTTAAAGGACTTCAGGCCGGGGTTCACGGAGGAGTATGCGGCGGGGCCAACCTGCTGCCACGACTCTTTGTCGATCTCTTCGAAGCCTTCGGACGTGATGAAATCGATAAGGCAGGTGCGATGCAGAAGCGGCTTATCGAGATTGGGACGCAGCTTTACCAGATCGGGGAGCCGGAATCGAGTTACATCCGGGGGTTGAAATCGGCGCTCGCCATAGCAGGGATCTGCAGCGGGGAGTTAGCGTGGCCGTATCTTTCCGCGCAGCCAGAGCAGTTGGCTGGCATGCGGAAGCAGCTTGCCGAGATCCCCGAGCTTCAAGCCCAGGGCTCACTCGCAGTACCCTTATCGCATGGCTAAGATCACTCAGCACAAAAATGCACTCTCGCTTCGCGGCGGCACACCGGCTGTCAAGCTGAAGCGTGCTAAGACCGCTCCGCGAAAGCAGGAGGAAGAGGATGACCCGTACTTTTCGAGAGCAGTTGGCAAAGCGTTTCTCATGCTTGATCTTCTGAACAACTCTGCCACGCCGATTTCGCTGCCCGAGATCGCTGCCCGTGTCTCGTTGACGAAGAGCTCGTCGTTTCGATTGCTGCGCACACTCCAGCAATTGAAGTACGTGCAGCAGGATGCAGCAGGTCGATATTTTGTTGCCAGCAATAGCTGGGTTACATCGTCGATGCAGGTTGCGAACGCAATGCTGCGAATGGATCTAAGCCCCGCACAGGCTCTCCATGACGAGTTCCACGAGACGATCAGTATAGCGGTGCTGTTCACCAACCATATCGAGGTTGTGCGGGTTTTAGAAAGTACGTTTGTAGTGCGGATGGCGAACACTGTAGGACGAATCCTGCCGCCGCACGCAAGCTCGCTCGGTAAAGCGATTACAGCCTTTCAGACCGAGGAGGTTCGCCGCAACCTGCTGCTGAGCTATGGTCTGGTGCGCTTCACGCCTTCCACCATCACCGACGAAGTTTCGCTTCGGAAGGAACTGGACCGGATTCGCGAGAACCACTACGCATATGAAGGTGAGGAGTCCACCCCGGATGGCTGTTGTTTGGGCGTTCCCGTCTTCCTAGATGAAACGTCGGCTGTCGCTGCCATCAGCATCTCGGTTCCCAAGTCTCGCCTGCCCGCAGGGGCGGAGAGAGAGAACATGATCGTGAAGCTGCAGACAGCGGCGAAGGCACTCACAAGCAAGCTGAAAACAGTCGTGCTGGACTAAAAATAAATAGCCAAACGACTGTCTACGGAAGGACCTTTCAGTCTCTGCCAATGGACGGTGTTTCTCTCTGCGAGTGGAGACCCATGTCTTTCGGTGTGCCAGTCTTGCTGGTGGGGTATCACTTTCGAGAATGCGTTTCTGCTCCTGATCTTTCTGGGTCACTCCTGTGACTTTCATCTTAGGTCACGCGGTCCCGTTTGCGGCGGTGAGCGAAACGGCGGATTCTCCGATGCGATGCAGCTTCTCCAGATCGCCTGAGAGAAAGCGATGCATCCCGGTCAGTAGGAGAATTCCCGCAACAACATAGGCCAGGGCAGAGCACGCAACGGCATGGCCGAGGCCGATGTGCTTGCTCAGGAGGCCAATGACGATCGGCGCAGTGCCTCCGCCAATCAGCCAGCCTGTGCAGTTCATCAGGCCGCTGACGGTACCCCGCGCTCCGGGACGAACGACATCGAAGGCGGATGCGAAGATATTGGCGTCGTACATGCCTTTCAGAAAACCCCAGCAGACGAGGGCAACGACAGCAACCCGCAAGGATCCTGTGAAGCCGCAGAGCAGAACGAAGGGAGCTCCGCAAAGGACTCCCACAGTCTGCGTGATCATACGGCCGCGTGGCGTAACGTGTGCTAACTTATCGGCGATATAGCCTCCGAAGAACGCTCCGCACATACTGCCGCCCTGCGGATAGACAGTGGCGATTAGGGCTGCCCGAGCGAGGCTGAGATGAAAGCGGCCATACAGATACACCGGCATCCAGGTGAGCAGTGTAAGGGCAACGAAGTTCGCACAGATGAAGACCAGCATGAGCGTGAGCGCGGTTGGCACCCGAATCACTGCAAGGAGTTCGTCGCGAAAGGATAAGCACTGATCAGTTATGGGCCACTCTTCGGCGCTGCCGCGCGGAATCTCCCGTAGCACACCGAGGAGCGCCAGGCCAAGAACGCAGCCGAGTGCGCCAAGAATTGTGAAGGAGAGACGCCAGCCATATCGTTCAGCCATTACGCCGGCCCATAGCCCTCCGCCGACCGTCCCCGCGTACACGCTGGTGACAAGGATGCCCAGGGCTTGAGAGCGGGTGCGGTTGCCATGATAATCGCTGATCAACGAGGTGGAAGCGGGATAGTAGATCGCTTCACCAAGTCCCTCCGCGGCACGAAAAAAGACCAATTGCAGGAAGTTACGTGAGAGTGCAGAGGCAGCGCAGACGATACTCCAGAACTGCAATCCACTCAGGATGGCCGTCTTGCGCCGAACTCGGTCGACTACCAGGCCGGCTACCGGTCCACTCAGGCCGTAAAACCAGGCGAACGACGACCCCAGCAAGCCGAGTTGCACCTGGCTGAGGCCCCACTCACGCTGAAGGATCGGAAAAACGGAGAAGATCGCCTGTCGATCGGCATAGTTGAAGAAGCAGATGAGCCACAGCATGGCGACAACGGTCCACCGATACCGGTCGCCTTTCTGGGTGCTTGATTTCATTTGTTGATGAATTTATCAATAAGATGAAACGCTTGTCCACAGTTTGGATTTCGCGTAAGCTGGCCGACGAAGCCGAAGGTGGGGTGCGGTTATGTTCGAGCGCGGATCTTGGACCAGCATACCGTGTGGAGCGCGCCTCATTTTACGGATATGGTCGCGCTCTCTTCCGACACTATTGCTGGCGGTGTCGTTGCACGCAGTCGCGCAGGAACTGATCCAAGCAGACCTTGTCGTCTCGGCTACGGCAAGCGCGAGAGAGCAGCAGGCGGCTCTCATGCTTCGCGAAGAGGTGGAGAAGCGTACGCAGGTGACCTGGGCGATCACGCGAGCGCCCGGGGTACGTGAAGCTCCGCACGTGGTGCTTGCTGAACGCAAGCAGATGGATCAACTGCTCGGGGACATGCACATCGCGGTGCCCAGATTTTCCAGGAGTTCCGCTCCCGAGAGCTTTTCGATTCGTGTCGGTGGCCATGGACGGATCATCATGGTTGCTGGAGCAGATGAGCGCGGCGTGCTGTTCGGCGCTGGTTACCTACTGCGACATCTTGACATGACCCCGGGTAAGGTTGAAGCCCATGCCCTGACCGAGATCGATACGACTCCAGCCTACCCGGTGCGCGGACATCAGCTCGGCTATCGGCCCAAGAACAACACCTTCGATGGATGGACGGCGCAGCAGTTCGAGCAGTACATTCGTGATCTGGCGGTCTTCGGCACCAATACCATCGAGATCATTCCGCCGCGCTCGGACGATGACACCGTCAGCCCGCTCTTTACCGAATCTCCCATGTCGATGATGATCAAACTCTCCGCCATCATTGAACGCTATGGGCTGGACTGCTCCATATGGTATCCGGCGTTGGACAAGGACTACTCGGATCCGGCGGTGGTCGATGCTGCTGTTAAGGAGTGGGGCAACGTGTTCGATCAACTCCCCCGGGTGGATGCGGTCTTTGTGCCCGGTGGCGATCCCGGCCATACGAAGCCGAAGTACCTTTTTGCGCTACTAGAACGAGAGGCGGCGCGGTTGCGGGTGAAGCATCCCAACGCGCAGATGTGGGTATCGCCGCAGAGCTTCAGCGCACAGTGGATGGCGGAGTTCTATGACCTGCTGGCCCAGCATCCTGCGTGGTTGACGGGAGTGGTCTATGGTCCGGAGATGCGGGACGGTCCGGAGGAGTTTCGACGGAAGGTGCCGATCAGCCTTGCCATCCGCTTCTATCCCGACATTACGCATACCTTGAGCGCCCAATATCCTGTTCCGTTGTGGGATCCCGCGTTTGCTCTAACGGAAGGCCGTGAGCCAATCAATCCGAGACCGGTCGATGAAGGCATACTGTTTCATCGCTATGCTCCCGACAGCAATGGCTTCGTAGCCTACTCGGAAGGATCGAACGATGATGTAAATAAGATCCTGTGGAGTGGATGGGGCTGGAACCCGAGGGCGACCGCAGAGAACATCCTTGAGGAGTATGGCCGGTACTTCATCTCACCCGAGGTTGCGCCGCAGATCGCGACCGCTGCACAGGCTCTCGAAGCAAACTGGCGTGGGCCGCTGCTGAGCAACAAGTCAGTGGAACGGACGCTGGCATCACTCAAAGACATCGAAGTGAAGGAGTCGATTCAGGCAAAGAGCAACTGGCGACTGCAGCAGCTTCTTTACCGTGGTTACTACGATGCGTTTGTACAAGAGCGACTTAAACGCGAGACGGCGGAGCAGAACGCCGCCGTTCTGCTGCTCAAGCGCAAGCCGCTTACGGTTGCTTCATTAGGAGCGGCCGAGAAGGCATTGCGGGAGCCAGCAGCATGTAGTCAGGAGAGTAACTGCCGCCGAGTCGAACAGCTTGCGGACGACCTGTTCCGCACTGTGCGTATGCAGCTGAGTGTACCCAGATACAAGGCTCTCGCCGTAAGCCGCGGCGCGAACCTCGACCAGATCAGCAATCCGCTGACCAGTGCTGCGTGGCTGAGGATACAAATCGAAAGGGCTAAAGCGGGTCGATCCACCGAAGAGCGAACGAAGATCGTGGGTGATGCGCTCGCTGCGTTGGGAGAGAGCTCGCGGAGCATCTTCGACGATCTGGGCGATGTGACACGACAGCTTCACCTGATCCCCACGGGGACGTTCAAGCAGGATCCTTCAGGACTGCAGCGGACCTACCTCGGTGTTGAGACGAGCACGCGGACTGACAAGCTTCCTATGCCACTCCGCACGTTCGCGGGTACACTGTACGATCGCCCTTTGGAGATGCAGTATGACCATTTGCCCTTTCACGGCATCATCGCGCATATCGATCTGCTTGCGGATGCGGACAAGTTTACGGTTAGGGCGAACGGGGCGTTATTGGAGCCGATCTGTGCTGAAGGTACGCCTTGCCGACATCCTTTGTACGCAATAGAGGCAGGGCTGCTGCGAGGAGGGCGCCTGCGCCTTAAAATCCTCGTCGCACCTGGACTTGGAGGGAATGGCAGATCGTTAGAGGTTGCTGCCATTCATCTCTTACCTGATAAGTAACAATAATCTTTGAAATAGAGGTTTCCCTGACTTCGTGCCGTTGTAGAGCTGCGGACACTTATTTCTGATCTTCGTCTTCAAGCGTAAGGATTTGGAATGCGGCACTTTTCCTCTGAAGATGTGATCGCTGAGAGGAGATTCCATTGCATGGCGAGCTGCGTCTGTCGGAAGGCAGAACTGCGGCAGAAGGGTCGAATGTGTTTTGTTGCAAATGCCGCCCAACTTCATACATTGCGACGGCTGCCTAATTTCGTCCGCAATTCCACCTAGGTTCAGGCTATACTCCAGCCATCTGGTGTTCGGGAAGACGGTGCAAGTCCGTCGCTACCCCGTAGCTGTAAGCGCTGAGATGTTGACAATCTGTTCGAAGCCACTGGGATGCAAATCCTGGGAAGGCCGTTCAACATTGGTGAAGCGTAAGTCAGAAGACCGGCCAGATGATTTATAGGTTTGTTCAACTTCGCTGGGAGAGTTGAAGAGCATAAACGCGCGCATGTTAAAGCGTTGCGTTCGCTACCTACACATGATTTCCCGCTCACTTTCCCTGTGCATACGTGCGCTCGGAGGGAGGGAGCGTTCTATGAAGCAGTCGAGCGGCACCTCGGTCGTCCTCATTTTGGGAGGAGTCCGAAGCGGGAAGAGCCGGTATGCGCAGCAACTGGCTAATCAGTCCAGCCGGGTTCTGTTCGTTGCCACGGCAGAGCGCCGTGATGATGAGGAGATGCGTCAGAAGATCTACCGACATCGCGCGGAGCGGCCGGCACATTGGACCACAATCGAGGAGCCGCTGGCTCTTAGCCGTATCGTGCGGTCTCCCGGTCATGACTGCGACACGATCCTGATCGACTGCCTGACACTGTTCAGCGCCAACCTCCTTGAATCCTGCGGAGACGACACAGTGAGCATGCAGCTGCAGGTAGACGAACTCTGCGCAGCACTCAAGACCTCTCCTTGCAGCATTATTCTGGTCTCCAATGAACTTGGCAGCGGCGTGGTCCCTGCGTATGCTCTCGGGCGGCGCTTCCGTGATCTGGTGGGCGAGATGAACCAGCGTGTTGCGGCTGTCGCCGATATGGTTGTGTTGATGGTTGCCGGTCTTCCGCTTCCACTTAAGGGTTCGATCGATGGAGGACAGCGATGAGAGGATTACTTGTCGCTGGCACGGCCAGCGGAGTCGGCAAGACTACTGTGGCGCTTGCAATCACTGCGGCCGTGCGCCGCCGGGGACACGTCGTACAGTCGTTCAAGGGCGGTCCGGACTTCCTCGACGCTGGCCACCACACGCGAGTCTCCGGGCGAGTCGCCCGTACTCTCGACACGTGGCTGCTTACCGCCGAGTCGAACAGAGATGTTCTCCGTCAGGCATCGATCGGTGCGGATGTTTTGATCGTGGAAGGCATGATGGGGCTCTTTGACGGCAAGGAGGGCGCTACTGAGACCGGCAGCAGCGCGGAGATCGCAAAGTTGCTCAAACTGCCCGTTGTGCTTGTGCTGGACGCAGGCAAGAGCGCTCGCAGCATTGCAGCGGTCGTACTTGGCTTTGAGCTCTTCGATCCTGAGCTCATTCTGGCCGGCGTGATTCTCAATCGCGTCGCGAGTGAGCGTCACTATCGTCTACTGGAGACCGCTATTGGCTCATCCTGCAAGACACCGCTTCTCGGCTGGCTACCGCGCGACCCGGCAATTGCTATACCGGAACGGCATCTTGGGCTGCATACGGCTGAAGAATTGGAGGTGGGTGGAGCTCTTGAAACGCTCATCGATAAACTTGCTGCATTGGCAGAAGGGCACCTTGATATGCCGCGTCTGCTGGCGCTCGAATGCGGACTCGATCATAACTCTGAGTTTCCCGTAATTTCTGTCTTGCCTACCAACCAGATTCGGATAGGGGTAGCCCGCGACCGCGCCTTCTCCTTCTACTACGAAGACAATCTGGATCTGCTTCGCCAGCACGGAGCGACTATCGTGCCCTTCAGCCCAATGCACGATCCGGGCCTGCCGCCGGACCTCGACGCGATCTATCTCGGTGGCGGATATCCCGAACTCTACGCAGATCAACTTGCTTCGAACACTGGACTGCTGTCCGCCATGCGCAGCTATGTTGCATCAGGATGCGTCGTCTACGCGGAATGCGGAGGAATGATCTATTTGTCCCAACAACTCACGACACTCGATGGGACGATGTACCCGATGGCCGGGGTCCTGCCTTTTACAGTGGAGATGACCGAAAAGCTCGTGAACTTTGGCTACGTCACGGTTGAACTCACCGAGGACTGCCTGCTTGGCACGAAAGGCGACCTCGTGCGCGGGCATAGCTTTCATCACTCACGCATCGCGAACGACGCTCACGTTGAAACGAACTACCGAGTTCGCTACTCCCTCTCGGATCGGGAAGAGAATGAAGGCTATCGCATGAATAACGTGCTTGCGAGTTACATACATCTGCATTTTCGTGCGCACCCGGATGTCGCTCGCAGTTTTTTCTCGGCAGCGCTGGCTAACCGAACCAGGAGTCTGGTGTCCTTATGAAGCGAACTGCGTTCTTACTTGTTCTCATCGTAGTGACTTGGCGGACATGCGCAGCGAGCCGCATTTTGACCGATGAAGTCGGGCGCTCCGTCACCGTCCCCGACCATCCGCATCGCATCATCTGCCTTGTTCCAAGCATTACGGATAGCGTCTTTGCGTTGGGTGCCGGCGACGATGTGGTCGCGATCAGCGATTACGTCCAATATCCGGCTGAGGCACGCAGGAAGCCGAGCGTCGGGTCGATCAGCGACCCGTCGCTCGAAATGATTCTCTCGCTGCATCCAGATCTCGTGCTCGGCATGCCGCACGCGAATCAGCAATCCGTGCTCGACCAGTTGCAGCAACTGAACATTCCCGTTTACCTGGTCGATCCACATGGCGTGGCTGGCATTCTTCATTCGATTACAAGTCTTGGCGAGGCCACAAGTCGAGAGGCCCAGGCGAGTACGGTGGTGAACGGTCTCAATCAGCGCATCGCCGCGGTGCAAGCCAGCGTCCGAGGCAAGCTCATCGTCAATGTCTTCATGCCAGTTTCTTTCGATCCAGTCATCACCATCGGTAGAGGGGCATTCATCACCGAGATTATCGCCCTTGCTGGCGGACATTCCATCACTGACGACATCAACCAGGAGTGGCCGCACATCAGCATGGAAGTCGTCGTCGCACGCGCGCCTGAGGCGCTTCTGATGATACGAGGAGGCCACACAACAATCGATCTTCTCAAGGATCGTCCTGGCTGGAATGTACTGCCAGCAGTACGCGCGAACCGCCTCTACTTCGTCGATAAGCGTGTCGAATTTCCGAGCCCAATCGCCATCGACGCCCTGGAGGACCTGGCCAAGCAACTTCATTCGTAGGCTGAAGTTCGTTCAGCCTGATACCTCAACCGAACAGCAGGGTGTCGGGAAGCGCGGCGAGACTCCGCCACTACCCCGTAACTGTAAGCGCCGAGAGGCCATGCATGCACGTGATGCCACTGGAGCACTGCTCTGGGAAGGCAGCATGGTTTCAGTGACGCGCAAGTCAGGATATCGACCCCTGCTGCAACCAACTCCCGAGGGGGACACTATGCATTTTGCAACAAGCCAGGCTGCGACTTTTAAGGCCGCTGTCGCCAGAACTACGACCTTTTCAAGGCTCTTGCCTCTGCTGACCGCAATCAGCGTGACCATGACACTTCTATCTTCACCCTGCCTGGCGCAGCAGCAGCCGCAGACGTCAAGCAGAGCGATTCACGGTGTGGTCCACGATCCGCTTGGAGCTTTTGTAGTCGGCGCGACCGTCGATCTGATCACCGATGGTCGAATTGCTGCCAGTACACTCACTTCTTCGGAAGGAGACTTCCAGTTCAAGATTTCGAATGCGGGCCGGTACAGTGTGCGGGTTAGCGCTCCGTCCTTTGAAATCACGACTACACCGGCTGCACCTCTGAATGAATCGTCCAAAGCCGAGATAGAGGTGACGCTCGCCACAAATACTCTTACCCAGCAAATCACTGTCACCGCAACTGGTACACCGACTCCAGTGGCCCAGGTCGGTGCTTCGGTTACCGTGATCCCCTCCGAGGACTTCCGCTACATGCCGGAGGTCCAGGATCCACTGCGCCTCGTACCCGGTATCCAGATTACGCAGACCGGCCAGATGGGCGGCACTAGCGGCCTGTCCATTCGCGGCGGAAACACGGACGCTAATAAGGTGTTGATCGATGGCGTTCCCGCGAATACGATCGGCGGCAGAGTCGAGTTCGCTAACCTGGCGACTGTCGGCATCCAGTCGATCGAAGTTCTACGCGAACCTAACAGCGCGCTGTATGGCTCGGACGCTCTGGCTGGTGTAGTCAGCTTCACCTCTTCCCGGGCTACGACTCCCCTCCCACTCTTTACCTACTCAGGCGACGCAGGCAACTTTCACACCTACCGCAACGAGGTCACTGCCGGCACCGTCTTTCGGCAGTTCGATCTTTACTCTGCATTTGCCCGCATCGATACAGACAACAACCTTCCCAATAGCGCATTTCACAATGCGACCTATGCTGGGAACTTCGGCTGGACACCCACCGCTGCGAACGATCTCCGCTTCACCGCTCGCCACATCATCGTTTCGGGTGGCCAGCCTAATGCGACCGCCTTTTATGGCATCCCGGACGATGCGCAACAGAAGGAACAGGACAACTATTACAACGCGGTCTGGAACAACCAGGCGTTAACACGATGGCACAATCAGATTCGCTATGGAGGGCTTCGACAGAACGGGCAGTACAGCAGCTTCGGTGCTACAGGGATCTACGATCCGATCTTTCAGATTTGGGATGGTGCACCCGTTACCATCATCGGCGCAAACGGATACTCTGTTCACGGTCAGGCCGCCTTCCAGTTCAGTGGACATCCCTATCAATTCATCACTCTGACCAGCCGCGATTTCGTCTACGCCCAGACCGACTACCGCTTCAATCCACATCTGGTTGCACTGGGTGCATTCAAGTATGAAGACGAAAGCGGCTCGTCCGGAACCGCGGGAGCTCGACCCAAGACCATACAGCGCGGAAATTACAGCTACACCATTCAACTTGCCGGAGACGTTCGGAACCGCCTCTTCTACAATCTCGGCACGGGTCTTGAGAACAACGGGCTCTTCGGTTTTGCCGGGACTCCGCGCGCCTCACTCGCGTACTATCTCGTCCGGCCATCAGGTTCGAGGTTCTTCAGTGGAACCAAGCTGCATGGAAGCTTCGGTAAAGGCATCAAAGAGCCGAGCGTTTTTCAGCAGTCAAATTCATTGTCTAAACAGGCTAACGTAGCTCCGTTGGGTCCAGAAAATTCGCGCACCTTTGACGGAGGTCTCGACCAGCAGTTGCTCAATGGCCGAGGCCGCGTCGGAATCACCTACTTCCATAACCAGTTCACAAACGGCGTTCAAAACGTGCCGCAAGCTGAGCTGGGACAGTTCGGCATCTCGACCACGGTTGCAGCCCGGTTTCCGTTCGGCGCATATCTCAACGGCTCTGCCTTTCGCTCCATGGGTGTCGAGGTAGAGAGCGAGTACAAGGTCAGCAACCATCTTTTTGCGCGCGGCGGTTATACCTATACGGAGGCGGTGGTCCAGCACTCGGTAGCGACCGCAGCGGCAGACACCTCCTTTGGCCCGATGGCGATCGGCGCGTACGCCCCATTAGCGGGCGCGCGGCCCTTCCGCGTCGCTCCGCATACCGGGTACTTCGGTCTCAGCTATACGCAATCGAAGTTCTACGCATCACTCACCGGAACACTTGTAGGGAAGCGCGATGACAGCGACTTTCTTTCCGACGCTTCCTTTGGCAACAGTCTTCTTTTGCCGAACCGAAACCTATTGGGCTCCTATCAACGCCTCGAACTCGGTGTTGGCTACTCGATCACTCCTCGTATAGGCGTTTATACGAATATCCAAAATTTGCTCAGCGAGCATTATTTTGAAGCCTTCGGCTTTCCGGCACTGCCACTTACCATACGGTCCGGGATCAAGCTGAACTTCGGTGGAGAGTCGTGGAAACTGAAGTAGGCGAGATTGCAATCACTCCGATGATCTCTGTCGATGATGAACAGAGGTCTCGAGATCCCGTGTCGCACTCGCACCGAGTGGTTGCCAGAGTTGAGCAGCCTCATGTCTTGACCTCCCTTGCCTTCCTGCTCGTTGTTCTATTCGTGTCCATGCTTGTCTCCGTATCGCTGGGCGCAGTCACCATCCCGGTGCGCGACATGATCGATGCGATGCTTTACCGACACGCTCTCTCTGAAACCCAACACACGATACTCTTCGCGATCCGCTTGCCACGCGTCCTCGCCTCCGCTCTTGTTGGAGCCGCGCTTGCACTCTCCGGGCTCATGTTTCAGGGCCTCTTTCGCAACCCTATGGCGGATCCCTACATCATCGGCGCCTCGGGGGGAGCGGCGCTCGGGGCCTGTATCGGCATTGTTTTTTTTGCTCAAGTTTCGATCTTTACCTTCAGCGCTACAGCTATGCTTGCCTTTGCAGGTGCGGTCATCACCATGGTGGTCGTCTACTCGCTTGCACGCTCAAGAGGCCGCACCAGCGGTATCACTCTTCTGCTCGCTGGCTTTGCCGTGGGGACGATGCTCAGCAACTCGACCTATCTCTTCGAGATCTTCGATCCAAGCCCATCCTTCGGACACAGAATCGTAGCCGCGTGGCTCCACGGAGTCATCGGTATCCCCGAATGGCGGCAACTCTCAGTGACGTCCGTCTTCTTCACATCCGCAACCATCGCTGCCTATCCATTGATGCGCCGCCTCAACACACTTGCTCTCGGCGACGAGTACGCCCACCAGCTTGGCATTCGCGTCGAGACAGCACGCATCGGGATCATCCTTATCGGGTCTCTGCTGACCGCAATCGCAGTATCTCTCGGTGGGCTCATCAGCTTTGCGGGCCTCATCGTCCCCCACTTCGTTCGTCTCATCATCGGCCCTGATCATGTTCGACTGCTGCCAGTCACTCTTCTTGCCGGTGCAGTCTTTCTCGTCATCACGGACACGCTTGCACGCACTCTCTTCGCTCCCACCGAGCTCCCGGTCGGGATCCTTATGGTCTTCCTTGGAGGACCATTTTTCTTATACCTATTGCGCAAAGGTAAACGGGAGTACACCCTATGACGCCACTCCTGGAGCTCGCGGGTATCGGCTTCCACTACGCAGACCGGCACGTCATCAAGGATGTAAGCCTAACGCTGACTAGTGGAACCTGCACAGCGCTCATCGGACCAAATGGAGTTGGCAAGACGACTCTGCTACGGATTGCTGCTGGTGCTCTCCTTCCCAGCTCAGGCCGCGTTCTGCTTGAAGGCCAGTCGCTGCAGATGATGCCACGCAAACAGCGATCGCGTCTCATAGCACTGGTGCCCCAGCAACTTGACATCCGTTTCGACTTCACCGTAGAGCAGATCGTTGAGCAGGGCCGCACTCCGTACCTCGGCCTCCTGCGCGGCCCCATGCGCGAAGATCGCCATGCAGTCGACCATGCGCTCGACCTCGCCGACGTCACGTATCTTCGCCATCGCATCTTCAACGAACTCAGCGGCGGCGAACGGCAACGCGTCAAGATCGCACTCGGCCTGGCGCAGCAGCCGAAGCTGCTGCTCCTCGACGAGCCAACCCAGAGCCTCGATATAGGACGGCAGAGCGAGCTTATCGATCTGCTTCACCATCTGCGAGAGCAGGGCATCACCATCTTCGCCTCCATTCACGATCTCCACCTTGTGCAAGAAAACTTTTCAACCGTCCACCTTCTCCACGCCAATCAATCGCTGCTCAGCGGAACACCGGACAACGTGTTACTTCCATCGAACCTCACGGCTGCTTTTCGCTGCTCACCCGGCCGTCATCCATTACTTGTGAAGACAGTTCTGCAGGAATCTCGATGACACCACTCAGCACCATCGCAGTAACCGAAATCACTCGCGGAATTTCGCCGGTCGATGAGAGCTGGCGTCGTCGCGCACGCGCAAAGTTAGACGGGCTCACCAAGCCTCTAGGCAGCCTTGGCCGTCTCGAAAGCCTCGCCGCACAGTTCGTCGCAATTCGCCAGAAGGATGTTGTCCTACCCCTCAGCAAAGCCGTATACGTCTTCGCCGCAGACCACGGTATCACGGTAGAGGGTGTCAGCGCCTACCCGAGCGCAGTCACCCACCAGATGGTACTGAACTTCCTCAAGGGCGGAGCTGCTGTGAACGTACTCGCACGCTTGCACGACGCGGCGCTGCACATCGTCGATGTTGGAGTCGATGCAGACTTCGAAGGTGTCCAAGGCCTGCTCCATCACAAGGTTTGCCAAGGCACGCGCAACATGCTCCATGAAGCAGCTATGACAGACGAGCAGCTTGCCCAAGCGCTTTATGTCGGTGCACAACTGGCCAATGAAGCTGCACGCCGAGGACACACGTTGATCGCCGTCGGCGAGATGGGCATCGGCAACACGACCTCTGCAAGCGCGATCACCTGTACCATTACGGGTGCTCTCGCTTCGCTTACAACTGGCCGCGGCACGGGCCTCGATGCACTCGCGCATCAACGAAAGATATCCACTGTGGCTGCAGTTCTAGCGAAGCATTTTCCCGACCAGACGAGACCGACACCACTCGAGGTACTGCGCTGTGTGGGCGGGCTGGAGATCACCGCTATGATTGGGATGATTCTTGCAGCCGCGCATCATCGGCTTGCTATCGTCGTTGACGGCTTTATCTCCACTGCTGCTGCCGCGCTTGCTGCTGCGCTCGAACCGAGCGTGCAAGGCTACCTGATCGCTGGTCATCGCTCCGGGGAACCAGGCCATACGCTTTTGCTCGATCACCTGAAGCTGGCACCAATTCTGAGCCTGGAGATGCGTCTTGGCGAAGGTAGCGGTGCGGTTCTCGCCATGCCCATTCTTGAATCGGCTATCGCGCTCTACTCCCAGATGGCCACTTTCGCGGCTGCTGGCGTCAGCGAGGCCTCAGCATGAACGCCCTGACTCTTATACGGAAGGCTGGCGCGGACTTTCTTACGGCGATGCAGTTTCTTACCCGAATACCGTTGCCCACGTCGCCCTACGAGCAAGACTCGTTAGCACGTGCGGTGAAGTTCTTTCCAGTCGTGGGTTTGTTCGTCGGAGGTTCGGCGGCACTGTTTCATCAGTTGCTGACGCCACATCTTCCTCGATTCGTTACCGCTCTTCTCGTCATCGTCTTTCTTGTCTTCATCACTGGATGCTTTCATGAAGACGGCCTCGCGGATGCCGCGGATGGCTTTGGCGGAGGCTGGACTCGCGAGCAGGTTCTCGTGATCCTGAAGGACAGCTGCATTGGCAGCTATGGCGGCGTGGCCCTCACACTCAGTCTTTTAGCGCGCGTGCTTCTGCTTGCCTCACTGCAGTTGAATCAGATTGCCGCGTTCCTCATCGCGGCACAAGTTCTATGCCGATGGACAACTCTTCCGTTGAGCTATTATCTCGACCCGGCTCGCAGGGACGCAGAAACTTGGGCTGGACAAGGGGCACGCATTGCCGGGCTTACTACGCGCAGCACGTTGATTGCAGGCACCATCTTCAGTTTCGCCACAGCCGGCGTTGTGTTACGAATGCGGGCACTCCCTGCAATCGCGGGCGCAATCCTTCTTTCGCTTTTGAGTGGGCTGTACTACAAGCGCAGAATCGGTGGGGTCACCGGAGACTGTTTTGGCGCTACAAACCAATTCACCGAAGTCTTCGTTTATCTGGCGGGAGTTTGGATTATATGACCGATCTTCTCTTCATTCGGCACGCTGAGACGGACCTTGCCGGGACCTTCTGCGGCCGGTCGGACCCTCCCGTCAACGCTGCCGGGCGACGGCAAATTCAAGAACTTGTCGAAAGTCTGCACTCAGAGAAGATTCGTGTCGTGTACTCCAGCGATCTACAACGTGCCGTAACGACAGCACACGCGTTGGCGGAGTTTATGAACGTTCCGCTCGTGACACGGGCGGCCTTGTGTGAGATTGGTTTTGGCAGGTGGGAGGGCCTCACCTGGAGGCAAATCGAAGAACTCGACTCGTCGTATGCGACTCGTTGGCTCAACGAATTCCCAAGGTTGTCAGCCCCTCAGGGCGAATCGATAGAGCACTTCGAAGCACGGGTGCTGGGCGAGACAAGTTTTCTCCGAAGCCAATCCCGATTCGAAGATAAAACGATAGCCGTCGTTACTCACGCCGGCGTGATGCGCTCTGCATTGCGCAATCTTTGCGGTATCAAGGATTCGGAAGCTTGGATGCGGACAAAATCCTACTGCTCTACATTCCGGTACAGGTATGCCGGCAGCGTGTTCCAAGAGGAGCTTCAACGATGAGACCCGTTCATACCCTGGAACTCGTCGCATGGGATCTGGATCCGTATGACTTTCGTCCTGAAGGTCTTGATCGCGAACAGTTTGTGAGAGCGCGGCAGATCGTTGCCCAACGGCCGCCTTACACAAGCGTCAGCGCGGCTTGTGAAGAAGAAGAGACGCTTGAGCTGCACGATATGCTACAACAACAACTCTCGCGTTCTTCTCTGCAGGCAGAGATGCACGGCCTTGATTGGCACCTTGGCGTGATCGATCTTCGGCGCTTGCTTGCCTTTCAGCGCAGGCTCTCTTTTGATGCAACGCTGCCTAGTGTAAACGTACCGCAACCAAGCGATTGGGCCAGCCTGATGGATGTCTCATTCGCTCGACCGAACCCGGTCACGTACGACGTCATTCACAATGCTGCGGGAGATAAACTTACGCTGCACTCCAGCAATCCTAACCTGCAACTCAAGGTGTCAAAAGACCCCGCATCACTGATATCCGTCCACACCGGCAGCCCCTTCTTCGAAGTTGGCTGCTACAAAGGTCGCTGGTTCTTACGCGACGGCTATCACCGCGCTTATGCGCTCTTACGAGCAGGCATATTTCAACTTCCAGCGGTCATCGTCAAGGCTGAGACACTACAAGAGCTTGGAGCCGTTACCCCATGGTTCTTCTCCGAAGCAGTCTTTCTTTCGAGTCATCCACCCTTTGTCATGGATTTCCTCAACGAATCACTCACGATTGAGTACGACCGTCCCACGACCATTAAGACTGTGCACATCACAATGGAAGAGAGCATTGCAGTCGCGACATCCAAAGAAACTTAAGGAGAGCACCTATGAGCATTGCAACCAAGCGTGGCGACGGTGGCCAAACCGGTCTAGCAGGCGGCATCCGGGTCTCGAAGGCTGATCTTCGTGTCGAATCTTACGGTTCAGTCGATGAACTTAACACGGTTCTCGGCTTTGCTCGCAGCATCTGCCAGAACCCTGAGATCAAATCCTGGACTGAAACGATCCAGCGCACGCTCTTCCGGCTCGGGTCTGCGCTGGCCACTCCGCCCGAGAGTAAGAAGTTGCCGCCCGTCATTTCAGATGAAGACGTCGCCATGCTTACCGACCTCGTGCACAAGATCGAAGCCATTGAGGGTGTCCTTGCCGACTGGTCGCTTCCCGGCGCACACACCGAATCCGCAGCCTACGAAGTGGCACGGACCGTCTGTCGCCGGGCTGAACGTAACGTTGTCCGCTTTGCTGAGAATGGGGGCGAGGTCAAGCCCGAGATCGTCGCTTACCTCAATCGACTGTCTGACGCCATCTGGCTCTTTGGACGACTTATCGAGTTCAACGCAGGTATTGACGCACGTCTTCGCGACGAGACGAAGGCTGGCCCCAAGTGGTCGAGGGCCTGGTGATGCGAACGTGCGAAGACTTTACAGACGGCGAGCGCGGAGCTGTCTATCGCGCGATAGCGACCAGGCGCGACGTCCGCAGAGGCTTCACCGAGAAGCCTCTACCCGATGATCTTTTGAAACGTCTTCTGGCTGCAGCTCACTCCGCTCCGTCAGTCGGCCTTATGCAGCCATCGCGATTTGTTGTCATCCGGGATCTCAACGTTCGGCAGAATATTTTGAATGCATTCCTGGAGGCCAACGGAAAGGCACTTGAAACTTACAGCGGCGAACGTCGCGAGCAGTATGCAAATCTGAAGCTGGAAGGCATCCTTGAAGCTCCTCAGAATATTTGCATCCTCAGTGATGCACAGAGCGATCGTGGTCATCAATTAGGACGACACACGATGCCCGAGACGGCGGTCTACTCCACCATCTGTGCGATCCAGAATCTTTGGCTTGCCGCCCGTGCAGAAGGCGTCGGTGTTGGCTGGGTAAGTATCCTCGATCCTGCCCGTCTTCGAGAGATTCTCCATGTGCCGATAAATATCGTGCCGATAGCTTATCTGTGCATTGGCTACGTCGATCGATTCGGAATAGAGCCAGAGCTCGAACGCGCTGGCTGGGAAAGGCGCATACCGCTTGAGGATGTTATCTCCTACAACGTCTATACCAAGGCTGCATCATCCTCTGTTCCGCCAGAAGGGAATCGATGAGAGCTCGCGCCATCATGGTCCTCGGTACCAGCTCCCATGTTGGTAAATCGCTACTTACAGCTGCGCTATGCCGCGTCTTTTCCGATCAGGGAGTCCGTGTCGCTCCCTTCAAATCACAGAACATGTCGCTTAACTCCGCCGCAACAACAGAGGGCCTGGAGATCGGTCGCGCCCAAGCCCTGCAGGCAGAGGCTGCTCGTATTCCCGCATCCGTTCACATGAATCCGATCCTCCTCAAGCCTATTGGAGATATGTCCTCGCAGGTCGTTGTGCGGGGGAGGATCTGGGGCAAGCTGACCGCCTCTGACTATCATCTGCGTCGCGTCACAGACCTTATGCCTGTAGTTCGGGAGAGTTACGAGATGCTCGCAGCTCACTATGAAGTCATTATCCTCGAAGGTGCCGGATCGCCCGCGGAGATCAACCTGAAGGAGCACGACATCGTCAACATGCGCATGGCTGAAATGGCGGATGCAAGCTGCCTGCTGGTGGGTGACATCGACCGTGGCGGTGTCTTTGCATCCTTATTTGGCACAGTGCAACTGCTGGAGCCCTCAGAGCAGGAGCGCATCCGCGCTTTTCTAATCAATAAATTTCGCGGAGATATCGCGCTCCTAGAACCCGGTGTCCGCATGATGGAGGATCGGCTTAGTAAGCCTTGTCTGGGCATTGTGCCATACATGCATGGCCTCGCTCTTGAAGAAGAGGACAGCCTTGACCTCGTTGCCGCTAGCGACGAGAGAAGCCCCTGGATCTCTGCCGATCTTCGGGAGCGACCGTTGCGAATCGCCGTCATCGCTCTGCCATCCTTCTCGAACTTTACCGACTTCGACGCGTTGCGTCATGAGCCCTCCGTCTCTCTACGGTTCTGCCGTGAACCCGCACAACTCGCGCTGGCCGACGTAGTAATTTTGCCCGGCAGCAAACAGACTGTCGACGACTTGCTCTGGATGCGGCTACATCATCTTGATGCCAGCGTGATCGCACACGCTGCGCAGAACCTCGTCGTTGGCATCTGCGGTGGGATGCAGATGCTGGGTCTCAACATTGAGGACCCGCATGGCATGGAGCATCAGGAGCAGACTGATGCGCTCGGCATCCTGAACTTCTCCACCCGAATGAGTCTCGAAAAGGTGACGCGCGCGACGACCGGTCAGCTGTGTCTGCCGATGCTCTTCGGACAGCCAGTTCCGGCGCTGCAGATCGAAGGCTACGAGATTCATGTCGGCGAAACCATTTATGCAAGTGGCGCAACACCGTTCGCCATGCTGGCCGGCGAACAGCCCGATGGCTGCATCTCGCCTAACACCCGCATTCTTGGAACATACCTGCACGGCCTCTTTGACGATGATGTATTCCGCCATATCTTTCTCGCCGCGGCCCGCAGCTTCCACGATCTTGCCCCAATAGGTCACTTCGAGAACTGGAAGCAGAGACGCGAAGACTCCTTCAATCACCTTGCTGATACGGTCCGGCAATCACTCGACCTGCCCCACCTCTTCGATTGGGTTGGTCTTACCTACAAGGCTCACGGTCGGATGGAGAACAGGGAGCACAGCCTGTGAATCGCTCCATCCTGATTCCAGCAGCCTGGTTCGTCGACCAGTTAGCGGGTGATCCTGAATGGCTGCCCCATCCCGTGCGCTTGATTGGTCTTGCAACTACTAAGGGCGAAGCTGTTCTCCGCGTCCCCCGCCAAAGCGCAATGTCTCAGGTAGTCGCAGGGGCGGCCCTGACCGCCGCGATCGTAGCTGCCACCTACTATGCGACGCGCCGGACCCTTCAGCTCGCTTATTGCCGTTCGTCTGCTCTCGGCGATGCAGTTGAGTTGCTTCTCGCCTGGACGTGCCTCGCGGCCCGCAACCTTCACCAAGAGACGACGTCTGTTGTGGAGGCACTTGACGGCAGCGACGCAGCGCTTGCCCGGAGTCGCTTGTCACGCATTGTAGGGCGCGACACGCAGCATCTCGACGTGCCCGAGATCTGCCGTGCCGTGATCGAGACCGTCGCAGAGAGCGCCTCCGATGGCATAGTTGCGCCCCTCTTCTATTTGACGCTCGGCGGTGTTCCTCTCGCCATGGCGTATAAAGCAGTCAATACGCTCGACTCCATGATCGGTCACGCCGACGAGCAGTATATCTACTTCGGAAGAGCCGCTGCTCGTCTCGACGATGCAGCGAACTACCTGCCATCGCGCTTGACAGCCAGCGCCATCGTTGCGGCTGCGACCTTCCACGAACAGGCCGACCCCGTGGCTGCAGGGCAGTGTTGGCGTCGCGATGGACGCAAACACAAGAGCCCGAACGCAGGTCAACCTGAAGCCGCGATGGCTGGCGCATTACACGTTCAACTCGGCGGTGAAAATACCTACAACGGCGAGATCGTCTCCGCTCCTCGTATCGGCGGCGAGTTTGCGCAGCCCAATTTACAACATGCAAAACGAGCAATCCGCGTGACTTCTACAGCGATGCTGCTCGGCATAGCCTGCACACTCGCCTTCAACTGCTGGCAGCGATCCACAACCAGATCGGTTTCACGGTGATCGACGATATCCCGACTCATGGCGGACAACTACGCCAGATCTCCGAGCGCTTCGGCATCCCTGTCTCGCAGCTCACTGACTTCAGCGCCAACATCAATCCCGATGGGCCTTCGCCCGCAATCGTTGCAGCCCTACGAGCGAGCCTCGAGGATGCTTCGACCCTGATGGCGTATCCCGATCTTGAGGAGGTTGAACTCAAGCGTGCTATTGCCGCATATGCTGGGGTCTCTCCCGGAAATGTCGCCGTAGCGAACGGCTTCGTCCCGTTGCTTGAGGCTGCATTGCGCACCCTTAAGATCAAGCGCTGCCTGCTCCCGGTTCCAGCGTTTGCTGAATATCGTCACAGCCTTAGCCGGCTCAGCATACAAGTACGACCGCAGGTTCTTACTCCTAATTCGATCTTCTGTTATGACATCGACGCGTTGCTGGAGGGAGATCACGACGCGATCCTGATCGCCAATCCGCAAAATCCATCAGGCGTTCTCACAAGCCATGAGAAGCTGCTTCGTCTCGTCTTCCGGTGTGCAGAACGAGGCATTGCCGTACTACTCGATGAAGCCTTCATCGACTACGCGCCTGCCGCTTCACTCACAAAAATCGCCAGCCAAAATCTGAAGGTGATCGTCTTTCGCTCCGTCACCAAGTTCCATGGAACTCCGGGCCTTCGCGTCGCTTACGCCGTAGCCGACGAAACGACTGCTCGATCGCTTAACCACCAGCTACCTCCTTGGCCCATCACCACAATGGCCTCGATAGCTGCGGTAGCGGCTCTGTCAGATTCGAACTTCGAAGAGCGTACGCGATTGCACAATAATCTGCGAGAAAGTCGCCTCCGTGCCGCGCTCACTGAACTTGGCATCTATGTGTATCCTTCTGCCGCAAACTTCCTGCTCCTTCGCCTTCCAGTCGCAATAAACGCAACCGTTCTCTGGCAACGCATGATTGTCGAACATCACCTGGTACTGCGGGACTGCTCAAACTATGAAGCCCTTCCGCCGGGACACCTGCGCCTCGCCATTCGTACACAAAAGGAAAACGAGCGTCTGATTGCGAGCATCCACCTTGCATTGAAGCCACTCATCACCTCTAGGTAATGAACGCCGATTCAGGTCAGTGCGAAGCGCCTGCCTCGTAATCGGGAAGCGGAGATCGTGAACGCTCACCGTAATGCTGGAAACAAGCGTCTGCGTGAACCATTCTGCCCACGCCCTATCACAAGAAGTCGTAATCGAACGCGGTCGAAGTCCTTTGAAGAAGGGAACTGGACGCCAACACATGAACAGTAACCATTGCAATAACAACCAATCGTTGGCAGTCTGGCTGGATACTGTCCTTAGTCGCCTCGTAAGTGGCATACAGCACTGATTTATAATCTATGTGGCGGAGAGACAGGGATTCGAACCCTGGATACCTTGCGGTATACACGCTTTCCAAGCGTGCGCCTTCAGCCACTCGGCCATCTCTCCGCAGGAAGGTGACCTAATGAATTTAACATAGTCTGGGCTAAAGACGAACTGAGGTCAGGAGAAAAGTAATGTCTGATAACACATATTATGTATAGTGAACGTGCGAGCATCAAAGCGGCGTGTCGTAGCTCTGATGACAATTCAGCTTTGCACTGCTGACGACACATATGCTTTGCAGCAACATGGTGAATCGCCTATATACACGTAGTCGTCATGCTTGGGTGATTTGGCGCTCCAAGATCGTCATGGCTGTTATGTTGCCGTGCGACAGGCTGAGTGTTTTCAGCTCCCATGGATCAAAGAGTATTTTGCTGTCCAGTGCAAGCGGTCGACAGATAATGCGCGCCGTCGTCTTCTTACCGGAGCGTTCTTGGAGTCGCAGGATTGCACCGCTGCCCTGCTCGGCCTGCTTCACCGCAAGCACCTCGATGCTGCCCGGGCCTACTTCGAGAAACGACTGTGTCCGGGGCTGACTGCCGCCATGGCGAGAGTCCACCACATACTCGGCCGGTGACTGAAGCTCACAGGCCTGACGGTCCAGAGAAAGGCCGGTGTAGTCTCCTTTGCCACGCAGGAGCCAGAAGGTTCGTTCCTGTCGTCCCTGATCCTGCCACGCGTTGACACCGCCGACTTCAACTCTGTTTGGATTATGACGGGCATAGGGTGCGGAACGAACCAGGATTGTGCGGAGTAACCCCTCAAGACAATCGTAGCTGTAGGTAGAGTTATTTGCGAGAGCAAGGGTGTATTGCTGCCCGTTGAGAGAACCCTCCAGGGCAATCCAGTCCTGGTATGGCTCTTCATTTCCATTTGCCGCTCTTTCGAGCGCAGCTCCGGGAACCTTGGCGAAGACCCTGGCCGGATCGAACTTCGTCGGCACCTCCAGTTTCAGGATTTGCTCGTGCTCCTGCCAATCAATGACGAATCGCAGTTCAACTGTTTCCGTCGCTGTGAACTCGGCGATATCGAGCGTAATGTCCGAGCTTTGCCACTTGAGTTTCTGGCGAGTAACCCTGGTGACGGGCCCATCTTCGACAACCTCCGACGAGATAAAGGTCGGTCGGCCAATCTCTTTACGGAGGGCAGCCACATCGTGCGCCCACGTATCGCTTTTGTCTTCAATGACGACCAGTCCCAGATTCGCTGCGAGGAGTTCCATACCATCTTCCGCACGAAAGGACTTTATGCCGAAGGCGTCGTGAGATATGGTAAGGAACTCAGGAAACGCCTGGACAGGTGGCGGCGTATCCCGCTCGATGCTGAACACCTTGTAACCACAGGGTGGAAGATCAACCCATGCGGACAGTCGAGGATAGAAATTTGTCATGCTGTCAGAGGGGCGTGTCTGCAATGCCGTCCTGCTTCCATCCGCAGCCTGCAGGCAGGTGTAATGCTCCGTTTTCTCGTTGGTTTGATAGCGAAACTCGAGAAGCGCCTTACGACTCCAAGGGAACGGGTTATATGCGAAGATTGCGCCCTCCCGAATGTCATGAAGATCTACGTGCTTCGCAATCGTATCGAGGTGCGCGTGCCTGGACTCGAGCGCAATCTGGCATGCATAGCCGAGTCCGTCACGAGCATTCTGATAATCGGAATAGAGTGACGTGCCGGCGAGCACGTCATGAAATTGATTGAAGAGTACGTGCTCCCAAGCATCTGCCATGCGGGTCGCGGGATAAGCCTTCGCGTAAAACATCGAAGCCATAAGCGCTACCGACTCAGCACTGAAAAGCTGCTGCTCGGCGCGACGATTCTGATACTTCTCTTCGCCGCATGCTGAGTAACATCCGCGAGCGTGATGTTGGAGGTCCCCCTGAATGACGGGCAACTGCGTGAGGTCGAGAGACTCTTCTACGGCAGTGAAAAACTCACGCAGGGTGCTCCAGCGCAGCTCTGGCAGATTTCGATCACTCTGCAGAGCTAATACCTGCTGGATCTGGGCCTTGGTCACAGCCCCACCGTGATCTCCCACCCCGAGAAAGAATGCTCCATCGCGCGATTCAGGAGAGAAGACATGCGCTGCCGCATCGTTGAGGTGACGTGCGTCCCAATCGTACGATCCATAGATGTGGTACGTCAGAACTCTCGAACCATCAGGACCTTCCCACCAGAAAAGTCTCGGGAGCTCCATCTCGTGCTCCTGCGGCCGCATGAACACGTAGTACTTGTAGCCGGCGTGTTTAAGAATCGTTGGGAGGCCTGCGGCGTGTCCGAAGGAATCCGGATTGAAGCCGATCTCCACATTTACACCCAGCGTTGCTTTGCTGTACCGCTTGCCGTATAGGCAATGTCGGGCGAAACTCTCCGTCGAGGGGATGTTGCAGTCAGGTTCCACAGGCCATCCGCCGACCACCTCCCAACGACCTTGCCGGATGCGACCGAGAATCTCCTGGAACATCTCAGGATCGGACTCTTGCACCCATCGATAATGAGCGGTTGACGAGTGGCTGTAGCGAAAGCCTGGGGTCTCTTCGATTCGGTCGAGGGCACTCCGGAAGGTCGCCAGGACCACATCCGCGCTATCCGTCCATGGCCACAGCCACGCAGCATCTACGTGGGAGTGACCGATGATGTGCAACACGGGACGTGCATTTGCCTTGTCCCTGGAACTCTGAGCGAACAGGTGACTTGGAAGGTTCGCGTGAAGCAGCAAACCTCCCGCACCCGCGATGAAGTCTCTCCTGGACGGTTCGGCGTTCAGCCCGGAGGCTATCTTCTGATACTTCGTCATTGAACGCCCATGCCGACCAGAGTACCAGCAGCGGAGATTGCCATTGCAGGCAGGAGGAAAAGTCTTCCCAACCAACATAAACATACACGCGTGTACGGTGTAAATTTCAAAACCGTGACTGTATGGGCATTGATGTTGGTGCGCAGCAACCAGCCTTTACCTGTTTGGAAGAGGAGATGACCCCTCCCGGCGCTGGCGTTGCCTCGGAGGAACAAGCCTTTCGGCGCATAGCGCATACCAGCTAGGCTTCATCGATTGCTTCCCTTCCGCTCTTGACTGATCTCCATCAAGCCGGCTTCGACATCGACGGGGGCGCAGCATCGGGAGCGCTGCCCCAGTCTTTATTTGGCACGGGCCCCATGTTGAGCACCAGCTTGCCGCCATTTGCAATGTCGGAGTGGCTGAACCAGGGCCTGTTCCAGGATTTGCCGTTCAGAGTGGCAGATTGAATGTACATATTTTTCTCCGAGTTATTCCTGGCAATAACCTCAAACGTCTTTCCGCCTTCCATATGTAACGTTGCCTGGTCGAAGATCGGGCTGCCCAGGATGTAATCGGGGCTGGATGGGTCAACCGGATAGAAACCCATCGCGCTCATCACGTACCACGATGAGGTTGAGCCCTGATCGTCCATGCCAGGAAACGCCATTCCGGCTTTGTCGCTGCCGTACATCAACTGGAGAATCTTTCGAGTCAATGCCTGCGTCTTCCAGGGCTGCCCTATCCAGTCATAGTAATAGGCTGCCTGCTGGTCGGGCTGATTGCCCTGGACATACTGCCCGATCATGCCTGTGCAATCCCGGCAGATCCCTTTGGCGGTGTAGGGTGTGCCGAAGAACGCATCCAGCTTTGCCGCAAACTTCTCTCTGCCTCCCAGCAGATTCACCAGACCTTGCACATCGTGTGGAGCCAGCCACAGCGTGGACCATCCGGAGGCCTCTTTCATCATGAAGTTGTAGTAAGGCTCCTGCGGATCGAAGGGCGAGATCCAGGTACCATCTGCCGTTTTCCCGCGCATGAAGTCGACTGACGGATCGAAGACGTTCCGGTAGTTATGCGCCCGCTTTAAAAACATCTGAGAGTCATCATCCTTGCCGAGCTTTCTGGCGTACTGTGCCAGCGCATAGTCATCCCAACTATATTCGAGCGTAGTTGCCGCGCCTGCTTTGCCTCCGGAGTAAGGCGGACTGGGATTTCCCGGCGGAATGACATCCGAAATCCAGCCGTTCTTCATATACTCGGCCAGATAGCCTCGGGGCCCGTTTACATCCATGGCGTTCTTGCGCAGATACTCATACGCTGAAGCCCAATCGAAGGGCAGTCCGCGCTCCCAGTCGCCCAAATACATGAAGACAGCATTGTCTCCGTGGAAGGAGGTGCCCATGTAGCCCGACTCGCGAGCCATATCCAGCTCCGAACGCAGGATATCGACTTTGACCTGAGGCTCGAGCAAGGTAAGCAGCACAATCTGATTTCTGCCCGTATCCCAGAACGGCACAGAACCATAGCGATCGTAGTCTGCTGTTCGTACCTTGCCATCCATCCCCGTGAACTGCTCACCCTTTCGCGCGATGAGGCGCGGACTGGAAAAAGAGTGAAGCAGGCACGAGTAGAACAACATCTTCTGCTTCTCGGTTCCACCCTTTACCTCGATCCGGTCCAGCTTCTTGGTCCACACATCTTCCGCCTGCTTTCTTAGGCGGTCGAACTCCCAGCCCGGATCTTCCGCGCGGAGTCGTTCTTCCGCCGCAGCATAACTATCGCCATGCGCGACCTTCATCAGAACCTGCTCGCCCTCCTTGGTCGTAAATTGCAGGTACGCTCCGGCATATGGTCCAGACGCTGTCCGCGTGTCGGATTCCACATCCTTGTCGCTTAACAGAGACCCGCGCGCTGCCCGCTGCGATGGAGGAATTTGGCGAAAAGAGCCAAACGATACGAAGGGCCTCGAAAACTCCGCGACAAAGTAGGAATTGTCGATTTCGCCTCCGTGGCGCCCTACCCTGCCGCGCTGCGCCCGTCCTCGCACAACCTTAGCGCCCACGATCTCTATATCACCGCCCCCGTCTCCCAGATCCAGCACAACGTGCGCCCTGTCGGTTGCAGGAAACGTAAACCGGTATAGCCCAGTCCACGTCGTTGCCGTCATCTCAACCCTGGTCTTGAAGGTAGTGAGATACACGGAGTAATACCCAGGCGACGACGTTTCGCGCGCCTTATCGTAGACCGAGACACTGCGCTCGGGGGGAACCGTCCAGTCGCCGACTACAGGCATCACCGTCGGACCGCCCGGGCCACCGCTCGAAAAGCCGACCATGGTTGGGTTGGGATAGAAGTACGACGCCCTCACTCCAGCGCCATAGGCGAACGCTAAGTTTGCATTAACAGGAGCCATGTCGGTTGAGCCGTGAGGCAGCACCGCTCCGGGCGATGTGAATCCCGAGTACAGCTGTTCCCCTGGAGGTGGTGCGTTGCCAATCAGCTTCTGGTCGTCCAGTGGCGCGGTTCCAACAAGGCCGTTCGCGTATTCCACCGGCCTCTGTCCTGACCTGTGCACCCTCTGTGCTCGCACCGCGGTAGGCGGTAAACATCCTATTAGAAGTACCGCAGCCAAACTTGCTCCACTTCGGCGGCTAGACATGATCAAGGGCTCCTTGAATCGTTGCTCGTGATACGAAGGTACGTCAATTCGTGGACCCATCAAGCCATCACAGTACTGATTCACCACATGTGCGGTCGTGCTATCGGATTCGTGTCCGGAAAAGCGGTTCATGGTGATTGAACACGTCGTAAAACACGGCGCATAACGAATTTGGAAGTGAGATGTTGGTGCTGAAGCCAAAGGCCTTCATCAACGGCAGGTTCTCATGAGTGCTTCCATAGGTCCAGCGTCAGTGATCGTAGCTGATGGGTGTGTCGATTGTAGAAAACGAATAGTAGATGGAGAGTTGCCGGCACCTCCCGTACTGCTGTCGATGCCAAACCTCAGGTGGCCTGTTGCATGGATTGGAGCATGTGGGCCAACTCGGCTCTCACTGGATTCGCGCTCCGTCCGGCATCTGCTGTTTGGTGCCATTCTCCATAGCTGCCGCAGCCACCAGGACATCCAGCGCGGAACTCTGGCTGGCGGCAGTACCCGCATCGAACGGACCGGACCAGACATGGCCAAATTGATGACTCGCGGATTGCGAACTCCTCCAGATGCTTTGAGCATTGGCATCGAGAAACGTCGTATAGCGAGGATCTGGAAAAGAGTCCTGGAGCAACTTCAGGTTGCGTACAAAGATGCCCTTGAACTGCACACCGTCCGCGCCGCACTTGGGCTCGCAGATATCATGCAGGATGCCGTTCGAGTCGGTCAGACGTGTGAGCGCGGCCTGTGCAATGGTTTGCGCTGTTTGTGGAAGATGGGGATGGGGCTTTACCCGATTCAGTTCTACAAGGGCGCCTATGATGACCCCTTGATTGTAAGACCATGTAGTCTTCCGGTTGTTTTTGCAGGTAGACGTAACAAGGCCGTCGTTGACGAGATGGTCTGCATTGATCATGCCCGAGTTCGCAAACCACCGCCACTCTTTCGTTGCCCAGCCGGCATAAAGCTCCCGCTGTTCTGGATCGCTGGAACGAGCGGCAAGGTGTGCAGCGACCGAAAGAAAGAGCTCGTTCGCGATTGCATTCTTGTAGGTTCTGTCCTTGCTCCACCAGATACCACCGCCGCACGTGTCATCCCATCCTTTAGCCATGTCGTCAAAGATGAAAGTAGCCATGCTGAGATAGCGCTGCTCGTGCGTCACATCGTACGTGTCGATCCACGCGAGTGCCCACCAGCCTTCGTCATCGTAATACCTGTTCAGAAAGCCACTGTATCTGGTCTGTGCCTGTCGCAGTGTGTTGGACCAGACCGTCTCGTATTCGCGATTTTGACTTACTCTGGTGTAGTCCACTAGCACCGTGATTGCATTGGCGGAGTTCCACCAGCCAGTGGTTTTGTAAAGCCCGGTATCAGCCGCGTACCAGGATTGCAGAACCTCTATCCCGGCTGTCGCTTCCTTCATGTAATCCGGATGGAGTGTTGCCGTACTCCCCTGCTGCTGTGCTACGGATGCGACTGTATATCCCTTGGGCTCCGTCGCGTCTCCTTGAGTCGTGCCTCGATACTCCTGCGCCTGAAGAGAGAGCGCCATCGCGAACAGACCCAGCAAACAACCCCTTATTGAAACCACCCGGATCGTAAGCATGCGCTGATGCTTATCAGGTGTATCTCCATACAGAACATCTGTAACGTCGATAACGGATTTGCTTTGCATCGTCTTCCTCCTGGAATGGTGCGCATGCATCCTTTCGTCAGGTCTTCTCCATAGGCTTAGTGAGCCGTATTCGCCATCGTTTGCGGAGCCTCGATGTGGTTTAGCGTGTCATACAGGGGTTGCGCCGGGATTAGAGTCGGATTTTCATTGACGGCAGAGATCGCGAGAATCCGTATCTTGTTGTTGTCCGGCAGTGTGAGTGTGTTCGCGCTTCCGGAGACTTCAATCGAATACGCAAAAAGGTAGGAGTATTGGTAGGGTTGGTTGAGACCGTCAATCGTGTGATGATGTGAGGCATACCAGGCGAGATTAGCGGGTTTCACATAACCTGCGTCGAGACGGACGTAATCCTCGGGATATCGGGGAGACGTGTACCGCTCGCGCTGCTGCTCGTCGGCTGGAGGCCAAACAGCGTGATTCGCCGAAATTGCCCAATTACGCTCCTGCTGGTTCTTCCACACGCGCGTGTCCCATTGGCCGATAAAGCCGCTCCAATCCTGAATGGTAAGATTGATCGTCTTCGCGCCAATTCGAAACGCGCCGGTTTGATCTCCATCCGCGGATGCGGCCAGAATGTAGACACGGTTATAGGACCCTTGTGGTAGCGCGATAGTCTGAGCCTTGGCAGTCACAGCATTCAACAATCCTGTTTTGGCAGCGGCCAGGTTGAAATGCACACCGTCATACTCGAGTTGCGCAGGTAGCATTTCCGCTGGCATCGCGTTGCCCTTGCCATCGAATCCGCCCCCTTCGGTTCTGGTGTCATCGTTACTCGCAACCGCGATATCGTACTGCAGCGCTACCGGCTGAGAACGGGCAGCCTGAAGCTTCGCGGCCGGCACGCCGAGCCGTAAGGCGAAGGTGCGTGGCTGATACGCCGTAAACGAGGTCGTAAGCGTACCGCCTTCCACTGTCGCTGCCCTGCTGTCCAGAGTTGCTGATGCAAGGGGCTCCTCCTGCGCATTTACCTCACGAGCCGCCACGACGGGAGCGGCGAAGGCGACATGCACATCCGGCGCCGCTTTACCATCCAGCTCCACCATCCGAAGAATGATCTCGTCGCTTGTCTCCGCTTTTTTCAATGCGAGCACGCGGATCCGCGGATTATTGAGATGAAGCAGCGAGAACTGCGTGCCGAGCGACCCGGAGTGCTTCGTCGTCTGAAAGGCGATTAACGGATCGTTAAGCCGATAGGCTTGCCAGTCTGTTTGAGCCTGACGCCAACCGCCTGCGTGTCCTGCCAACGCGAATAGAAACTCGTGATGACCCCAATCCTGATTAGCTTCGTCTGTGTAAGATGGCGGACGACCGTTCGTAGCGGGCTGAATGCCGGGTGAGCGTAAAAGGGTCAAGCGAAGCGTCGTATCGTCAGGCTTGTCGGAGCCGTTTTTGCAGTCCGTCAGAACCGTCGCTCCGAAGCTTCCGCTCTTATCCGTAAGATCGATCCAGCGATGCGAAGCGACTTCGAATTGTCTCTCCTGGGCATTCGGCCGCTGGATCGTTCCAACATCCCAGTTGTACGTGGCATTCTGATTCGATGCGCTGAGCGCAAACGTTGCTTTCAGGTTGGCCGACAACGTCCGCCAGTCAATGGCGTTGCCGAACTCCACGCGATTCCCTGCATCCCCCGCTGAGAGACTGATCGTCTGTACGAATTTGGAGCCTTCCGTCTCGCGCGTGACTTCGAGCGACACCCGCACCGGTCCGCTCTCCTTGATGCGAACCACGGCGGGACCTCCAACATACGCGCGTGGCGCTGCCTGCTCTTGATCGAAATCCATATTCCAGGCGGGCCATTGCTTCGGCGCATCGTTGGAGATGGCCAGCCGGACCGGCGCGGAGAGCAGCTCTCGCTTTAGGGTCTTGTCATAGATGCTCGCGACATCGCCATCCGGATCGAGATGCACACGGTATCGGGCATTCTCAAGTGTCGAGGCCGTGACGCTAAGCGTTGAAGGAGCTTTGGTGGCCTGAGCAGGCAGCACGTCGTAGACGGCATATCCGACAGAGGGGGTCTTGGCCAGAAAGAGGACCTTTCCGTCTTCCACCTGCGCCGGCACCTCTCTTCCGTCCCCATCGTGGACGCGCACTGCCTTGGGCGTGCCGCTCGGGAATATGACGCTGGCTTCAACGACATCTTCACGCGCGATATTCAGCGCGTTGAAGACGACAATTGCCGTTCCCTTTGTTTGTGTGTTCAGGCCCGATGCAATCGCTTCAGTGGCATTCGTCAGGATGCCCGCAAATTGATTCGCTACGATCGCGTCATCATTCCAGGCGTACTGGTACGCGCGTGGAGTTGCGGTCCCGGCAGCCGTGTCGTGGAAGTGGCCTGCCAACTCAAGCATCCAGGCATCGTTTATCCGGTGTTGCGGATAAGGCTCGCCTCCCATCCATTCCGCTGCTACAGAAGCCTTTTCAGCCGCATCGGCAAGAAGTTCGTTCTTGATAATTAACCGCTTGTGATACGCCTGCGACGTCAGGGAGCCAGCGGAGTGATTGATGAGTTCGAGATCACCTTGGTACTGCGGCATGCGTGTGGCCATCTGGGGACTGATGTCATTGAACATCTGATCGGCGGTGGACTCGATCACATGGACCGGTCCCTCACCCACCTTTATGAGAGGCTTCGAGGCAGTCGGGGTAGTCAAGGTTGTTGTGTTTGTAGGGGCTGGAGAAGGCAGCACTGTCTCGCTCTTCGTTACGATGGCTTCAAGAAGTTTGACTGACGATTCCCGTGTAGCTCCTCCGATATCGCCGGTCCCCACGTAGTGGTAGTCGGCAAAGACACCGGTAACCTGACCATCGAGATCGATACGTTTCGTCCAGTTCTGCTCCTGATCTCTCGCACGCCTTGCCACCGCACGGCTCTGCTCCGCTGTGAGCTGTGCCGTGTCCTCACTGCTCGACTGCGGGGGATGTTGTTCCTGGCTTATGTCGGTGTAGACATTGCTGCCATATCCGCCGGGATTCAATGCCGCGAGAACACTGTGGCCATCGGGTCCTACCCATCGGCCAACGTTGAACGGAATGCCGTCCGGCGTCTGCTCTGGCGATCCTGGCCCGCCGATCTTCGGCGCCGGCTGCCATGCAGCGTTCAGCTTCTGGGTCGAAAAGCCCTTCACGCCGGCATGAGCCAGAATACTGGGCAAAGAGGCCGGAAACCCGAAGCAGTCGGGCACCATGTATTCCGCACTGGCTTTATGAAATTCCTTTCGAAAATAGTCATTGCCGTACAGGACCTGCCTGAAGATCCCCTCAGCGCTCGGAAGATTCACATCTCCTTCTTCGACCGACGAACCAGCGGGAAACCAACGCCCCGCCGCTACATACTGCTGCATTCTGGCATAGTCCGCCGGATAGTATTCCTTCATCAATCGATAGCGATTTGCCCCGGTCCAGTTGAAGACGTAATGCGGATACTTGTCGATATAGTCGAAGTTTACGCGCATTGTCTTCAGCAAATACTCACTGATCGTCTGCGGGAACTCCCACCGCCATTGAGTGTCGAGATGCGCGTAGGAAACGACATACAGCGTAGGAACCTTGGTGATATCGGGAGCCTTCATCGTTTGGCCGTAGCCCGAAGAGCGCAATGAGAAGACTGCCAGCACGGGTAAAAGCCACGAGAGCCGAAGCGTCCGGGGGCTGAACCTTCCATTGGAAAATTTCTGCAGCAAGTGCTTTGATTGCATAAGTACCCGTCCATTTCACGTTCTGGCAGTGTTCATCCTGCGCCAGTTTCAAAGATCAGCAAACATATGATTGCGCTATCAGATAGCGAGAGCTTTTTACGCGATATCACTTACGTTTGTCAAACAAAGATTGGTTATTTCGGTAACTGAACTTAAACTGCTGCTACCGTAGGGCTGTGATAGGGCTCCCATAATGAGCGACAAGAAGGCCCAGGTAAATAGAGTGCTTCTGACAAAGCGGGCTACGCTCGAAGACGTCGCACGGGCTGCGGGGGTTGGGGCCATGACTGTCTCCCGCACCATCAATGGTCATCCCTACGTCGCGGAGGACACGGCAAAGAAGGTTAATGCCGCCATTCGGCAACTGGATTACCGGCCCAATCACGCAGCACGCATCTTAACCGGACAACTCTCACGATCGATCGGCTTGATCGTTCCCGATATCGCGGACACCTTCTTCTCCGTCGTCAGCCATGCAGTCCAGGAGACAGCACGAGAGAGCGGATATCTGATCTGGATGGCTGCTTCAAATGACGATCCGCTGGTCGAAGCCGCGCAAGTGGAACTCATGACGCATCATCCGGCGGATGGCATCCTGCTGGTTCCTGCGAACGGCCGGAACAGATATTTGAAAGCAGTAGTTACGGGAAGAACACCCATCGTGGCCATTGATCGCCCGATCGAAGTAGCGGCGACGGACTCGGTTGAAGTCGAAAATAGATCAGGAGCGAGAATGGCCGTGGAGCACCTCATCAGCCACGGCTGTAAACGAATCGCTTGTGTGGCAACAAACGCCCACTTGCGAACGATTCAAGAGCGCATCGCAGGCTATCAAGAGTGTTTGCACCATGCCCGGCTGTCTCATACGAAAGACTTACAACTGTCGAGTCTAGGTGCAACCAGAACTGGCTTACGGACACTCTTTGCGTCGCATAAGCGTCCTGATGCGTTGTTCACTGCAAACAATGCTTCAACGATTTTGGTTATCGAGACGCTTCGCGAGATGAAGATTGAAGTTGGTAAGGATGTAGCCCTGGTCGGCTTTGACGACGTTGATTTTTTTTCGCTGATCGTCCCGCCAGTGACTGCTGTTCGTCAACCTGCCGCAGAACTCGGACGGATCTCAGCTCAGCTGTTACTGCGAAGGATCAGAGGGGACTCCTCGCCCTCCAGCGTAAGAACCATTCTGCCCGTTTCCTTGATAGTTCGTGAATCATGCGGTTGTACGAGGAAAGAGATACCAGTCAAGCCCCCGGCTTCGAAGTGAATGCTGGGACCATTACTGTTCACGATGTTTCTGTACGGTTGGTATGGAGTGGCATGTCGCGTCGAGTGGCGCCCTGGCTCGGCGCCTGCGGGCGTCAGCTGGATGCAGACCCCAACGCTTCTCACCATCACCAGCAGGATTGCAAAAGCTTAAGCTGACCTGCCAACCTAAATCATCGTGGTTGGTCGTGACGTCTTATTTTTCCACACACAGGTCTGCTCTTTCATCATCCACATTCACGTCTCCGAACTTTGCGGCTTCGGCTGCCATTGTGGGAAGGCCGTAATCCGCAGTTTTGCAGCCGCGTACGGTACGAGTGTGATCCGCTCCTCAGCTTCATCGCTGGTGACAGGGCTCTGTGGTACCGGATCGGCCACGCCATCGATAGCTCGCCAACCTGTAAGCTTGCGTGCGTTGACGGTCAGTTTCACTGGCGTCCCCTTAAGCGTGAACGGCGCCGTGCCCATGGGAAGCTCCTCAACGCGAAGTGCTTGTACCTGTTCCGCGGTGAGGGCGAGGGCAAAATTCCACTGACTGGCTGGGTAGACCTGCCAGTCTGCGGTCAGGCCACGGTTACGCAGCTTCACCCAGCTTTCTGCGATGGAGTACGAGTAGACCAGAGGACCGCATTCCAGGGAAACGGAGTCGTTGTATCCCCGGGTAAGCTTCGGCGCCATGGGCAGCTTCAGCGCGATTACGTCGCCGAACTTCCAGACGCGCTCGATCTTCGCGAAAGCCCCAACCGCAGGCGTCGGCTGCCGTTCTCCGTTGACATGAATGGAAGCACCCTTGGCCCAAGCGGGAATCCTGAGCCGGAGAGGAAAGGCGATTGGCGCTGCAGGATGAAGGGTGATGCGAACCGCTTCACGAAAGGGATAGTCCGTTTCCTGGAGCAGGTGAACGGCCGTCTGCCGAACCACCGTGGAGACTTCGCAGGGTGCATAAGCCACTGCCGCCAACCCATCATCGTGGGACGCCATCCAGAGACTTGCCGCGAACTTCGGCCATCCCTGGTGAAAGTTGGCCGTGCAACAACCGAAGTTCGGTTCAAGACCATACAGATTTGATTCGGGCCCGTCCGTGGTCCAAGGCTTTCGGTGGAGACTGCACTCGACCTGATTGGGTTCCTGATTGTACTGGTGAGCCCACATGTCGTCGGTGAAGGTTCCGGGCAGCGCGTTGAATGCAATGCGCTCCAGCCGGTCGCCAAGGGACGCGTCACCAAGGATGGCAAGCGACTGCTCAAGCGAGAACATGGTTTCAACAACCGTGCAGAGCTCTGAGCCCTGCGATGGATTGAGGCCGGCAAAGTGCTCGTCACAGGAGAACATCCCATTCGGCAAGCCATGGTAGCGGTCGAGCGCGGCAAGCATCTGGTGCACTGCGTGCCGGTCGTCTGCGTTGCCCGAGACCACTGACCACACGGGTGCTGCCTTGATGGCTTGACCGTTGTTTACACCGTGCGTTGCCAGGGCATAATCGCCCAAGCCGCCGCCGTCGTTCAGATGGATTACCTGCGGGGTAATCGGCTGGGTGTACTTGAAGTTAGAAAAGCTCGCCTGCCAGTCGAAACCCTGCGTGTGGAGCAAGCGGACAAGATCCAGCAGCTTCGGATCGCCGGTCCGATTGAAGAGCCAGATCGCCGCGAGCGCGTTATCCTGCCACCGGAACTTGCCCCAATCTCGCAGCGGTCGGACCGGAAGCGACTTCAACTGATAATCGAAGTACCGCGACATGACCGGCACAACGCGTGGATCGCCTGTGGCCTCCTGGTATTGCATGAGCGCCTTCAGCATCACCATGCGCGGCCACCAGTCATCATTGCTATGCGGACCGATCATGCCATTCGCGGCCTGGTTCTCCAGGGTCCATTCCGTGAACTTCAAGGCTTTCGTTTTCAATCGCGAATCATTCAGCAGGTATGCGAGCGGGATGAGACCATCTACGAAGTACGGTCCACGCTCCCAAGATTCGCCCGTTCCGCCGAGCCAGCCGCTATGGCTGCCTACATCCGCCCAGGTCTCATCCAAGTGGCCGCCAAGACCGTTCGCCTGGATCATAAGCTGATCCCGCAGCCACCCGGTAGGCCGGACCGTGCCGAGGGGAAGCAGGTAAAAGGCGTTCGGTGCGAGCGGAGCCCGATTTCTGACCACGCTCGCAGACGGGGCGGAGTTCGCGGGGATCATAGGCCTGAACAACGCCAGAGCGCCTTCATTACCCAGCGGCAACGTGGAGAGTGCAACGGCTCCAGCTTGCTTCATGAAGCGGCGGCGACCGGCGGTGTCTCGAGAAATATTGTTCATAGCAAACTCCACAGCGAGGCGAGCCAAAGTCAGTGAGGTCGGGAACCTTGCGCACGCTTCATTGAACGCTGCGCCTCCGATCCCACACACTTGTACTGCCGTCGAACTGCAGTATCCATAGTAGCGGTACGTCGTCATGCATGCTGATCATCGACGATTGATAAGCATTGGCCTGCTATCGAATTCGCTTTCACGCTGGCCGGTGGGAGAGCCTCAGCCACGTCTGACCGATGAGACGGTCGGCTGCTCAAGACACAAACGGCGTAGCCTACTCCGCAGTTGTCGCTGCGTAAATGAAGAAAAGATATGGTGCCCGAGGGGAACTTGAAACCTCCATTCCCAGAGAGCGACACATTTGAAGTTCACCGAGTCCACCGATTTCACCATCCGGGTGCTTAGTGTGGTTTCTACTAATCTCTTTCTTTGCAGGGGGCTGAATCAACTTCGATCGCGACCCGTTAGCTTCATAATGCTGACCTATACGGTTCCATGCGGGTCGTTTTGGCTCCTTTCGGCATACCTCTTACGCTCGCGATCTCCAAACCTAACCTCAAGATACACTCGTCCGCAGCAGGATTTGCTCAACGAGGGCAGCCTTCCGATAGGCCGATCACGTCGGCACGATCCCATACTTCACATCCAGAAACTCACGAATCTATCTCGGCAGCACCGAAGCGAGTTCCTGCCATGTGAGCAACAAGACGGCAGCGCAGATCATAAGGCACGATCAACCTGAGTACCTGATGCCAGCGCGAGATAAGCTCTTTCTCTCGAATCGATCCAACCTTGGATCGCTTGAACGCCAGCATTTCATGCGAGGTATGCCACGGGCCAGGAGCGCGGCATGCTGCACTCTTTGCGCGGGAGAGACGAGCAAAGAGTGTGGACACGCTAGTCTTGAACTCCTGCGCAGTTCGCGAAAGACAGGCAGGTGGATCTGTGCGCTCTCTGTCACAACGGGGCCGCACAACAGAAGATCCTCCCGCATTTACTATTGCCCCGGAGAGCCGCTGAACAGATACCTGAGTGAGGATGAGGCCACTGTGAACGAACATCCAGACGTACACGCCGATCAGGTTGGCTCAAGCGGAGTCGTTGCTATCTTAATTCCCGTCAATGACTTGCTCGACCTGCCATGAGGTACATGCTCCAGAGCGGGTCGCGGCTTCGTACTCAAGTAAATGCCTGGCCTGTCACCGCGTAGAGAGTTGCGGGATCGAAAAGAAGGTCCGACCTTCGATCGTAAACAAAGTGCATCGACTGCCACATGCCGATCGAGAAGACGAATGCAATCGTGTCACAGACCGGAAACAAGGTTATTCGGACGAGGATACGCAGCCACTGGATCAAGGCTTACCCGATGGCTGAATAGCGCTAGCTATTGTGGTTGGGTCGGTAGCGCAGGGACACGTGCGGCGCCAGACGAAGTCTCGCGCTGAAGTTCATCGTTGAGAATAGCCTTAAGATGCTTCAGCGCCTCGGCTGCTTCGTCGTTCCGATGAGATTTGCGCAGCAGGAGAAACTGGCGATCGAGCGCGGAACGATTGTTTGGCTCAAACTGAAGGGCGATTGTGTAATGGCTTAATGCATCGACCCCGTTGCCTTCCTCCTCGAGGAGATGGCCCATCAGGATCTGCGCTTCAGCTGAATCGGCCTTCATAGTAAGTGAGGTAGTGAGATGATTCTTGGCTTCCGTGAAGCCCTGCTCACCCGGGTGTACGCCAGAGCGGATAAGCAGGTCGGCGAGCAGATAGTTGGCGACCGGATCTTGGGGCGTGGACGTCAATTGACTGACGAGTAGGACCCTTTCCTTGTCGAGTTGGTTGCGATCGGAGTAGAGCATACTCATCGCGATGGTGCTGTGAGGCTGATTCGGCTCGATGTCTGCGGCGCTGCTGAAGTCGCTTTCCGCCTTATCGTATTGGGCAAGTTGTGCATAGGCGACACCGCGAATCAGGTAAAGCGAGGCTGCCTTGTTGACCCTTGCGATTCCAACGGTTGCAGCCTTGATGGACCGGCCTTCCTGGTTGTGCTCGAGGCATAAAATGGCGAGATCGAGATAGTTTGTCTGGTCCGCAGGCTTTATTTCAATGGCGCTCTCGAGCACGCGAAAGGCCTCGTCTGGCTGATTAGTTTGCACGTAGGCAGCGGCGAGAAGATTCAGCAAGTCCGCATCTTTCCCATTCGCGAGCGGCTGAAGCGTCTTGATAGCTTCGGCAGGCGCATGCATCCGCATTTGTGCAATCGCCAGGTTGTATCGCAGATCGGTTCGGCCGGAATGCAGCTCCACACCACGAGTGAGCACGCGCAGAGCGACCTCGGGTTGCTGTTGTTGTAGAAGACAGTCTGCGAATTCGTCGAGCGCCTTCGGATCGCTATAGACCTGATCGTTGCTCTGCATGAAGTAGCGGACGGAACTGCTGCAATCGTGAGTCTGCCACGTGAGCGCGCCCGCCATTGCGTTAGCAACATCGCTTGCGGGGTCAACTCGGAGCAGCCTTTGTACATAGTCACGCGCGCGGGGGTCGCCATGGATATACGAGGTCTGTGCTGCGCCTTGGAGCGCGGGAGTGAAGCGATGATCGACCGTCAGCGCATGGTCAAAGCTGTCGAGGCTTTCCTTCGTGCGATAGAGACCGTCCAGCGCGACACCGCGGAGCGTCCAAAGCAATGCATCGCTGGGATGCTGCCTCACCTGCGTATCGAGTAGCTGTAGAGCTTCACCGAAGTGATGAGAAGTGAGAGCTGCCACAGCAGCCGAGCGGGTACTTGGAGAGGTTTGCGCGTAACACAAAGATGAGATGACAAGAGGAAGGCAGAGAAGAGATGCGAGGAACTTGCTTGTCATCAGATGACCCTTGAAGGAAGAACCACCGCTGCGCCCAGTATAGATCCTTGCGCAGCGGCACGGCAGATCAGAATCGAATGCGGCCGAGCACCTGGACATTGCGCGGCAGGTTCTGGTCCGTCGACTTACCGAATTCACCATTCGATAAATCGCTAATGGGAGTAGTGAGATTTACTCTGTTGAAGAGGTTGAGAATTTCGCCCCGAACCTGGAAGCTGGTGCGCTCTCCCATGTGTGGAATTTTGAAGAGACGCTCCACAGCGAGATTCGTATTTGCTAGACCAGGACCGTTGAACGTGTTTCTGCCAAGATTACCTTGTGTCCCGGGAGCAGGCAAAGGGAAGGCGCTGGCCGCAAACCCCCCCTTCAGGAAGTCTGAGCGGCTCGTTGCCTTGTTGCTGCCGAAGCTGGGCAAGTTCGGGACATCGTAGTTGTAACCGTCGGCGTTGAAGTCGCCGGAGGGGAATGGCGCCGTTGTGTGTACGGTGAAGGGCTGTCCCGACTGCAGCACGATAACAGGCGAGAGCGTCCATCCGCCGGTGATAAAGCGCTCAACCCCGGTCTTCATGCCGGGTATGTTCCAGACCGCATCGATTGAAATGCGATGCCGTGAGTCGTAGTCTGCCCGACCATAGTTGCGCGCAGGATTATTCACATCGAAGACGCTCTCACCTCCCCCGACCCCGTTGTCGTTGCTGCTCGTGTAATCCAATGCCTTTCCTATGTTGTAGATGGCATGGACGGACCAGCCGCGACTGAACCGTTTCGAGAACGCAAATGCCGCGACCTGCGCGTTAGCGATGCCGATACTCTGGCCATACACAACAGAGCCGAAGCTGGAGTTCAATCGTGCGAGTGATCCGTTATGTTGAATTAGATCACCCGCATAGCGATTAGCATCCGTCTGGAAGTACAGGTGCCGGCTCGATGTACCGAAGTAGTCCGCCTCAAGCACGATGCTGCTTCCGAGGGTTCGCTGAATGCCAATCGACCAGTCCTGTACCTCGGGCGCAACCAGATTCGCCTGCAGCCCTCCAACTCCGATACGGGTGCCAACAAGACCGCCGCGCGGATCAACGGTGTAGGAAATATGCGGTGGAGGCGCAAAGCCGGTCGGACCGCCAGAACTACTGCCATAAGAGAAGTCGGAAGAACTCGTCCCCTGGTTGTAGATGCTGATACTCGGGTCGGCAAACTGTGGAGGATTTGTGCGAATGCCATTCACATACGACAGGTCGCCGATCTTGTTGTTGAAGAGACCCCATCCGCCGTGGATCGCCGTCGTTCCATCGCCAAAGACGTCGTATGCGAAACCAAAGCGAGGAGCGAAGCGCCAAATGGCATCATTCACAACCTGACCATTCGCGCCGCGCACCTGCATCGAACCCGAGGCGATCTGCTCCTGCGCCGTGCTTCCTGCCCCCGGCGTGAAGAGCGCTAGCGGGTTCTTACCGTAGCTGACGGTACCAAGATGACCGAAGTAGTCCCAGCGAAGTCCGAGATTGAGCGTCAGCTTCTTTGTGACCTTCCAGTCGTCCTGAACAAAAGGAGCGGTCTGAAGCAGCAGCACTCGGGAGTAAAGGCTCTGTGCGGTGCGAGCACCCTGCACGTCGATGATGGGTCCAGTCTGCTGGTAGGGATGATCAACCGCGAAGTCCACGATATTCGCAAAGTTGAACGATGGACGATCGAGGCCAGCAGTAAAGTTGTCGAGATCTTGCTGACGATCGACATCGACGCCGATACGGATATTGTGCGACCCCTGCACGTAGGTGAGGACGTCATGCCAGTTCCAGTTGTTGTGTACCCAGCCGGACGGTCCCCAGGAAGAGAAGCCGCCGCCGAGCCCTCCAGGATGAGCATTAGGTAAGTTTGGCAGATCATTCGGCGCGGCAGGCTGGGACCCTTCTGCACGGACATACGAGACGCTAGCCTCGTTGAGCAGTCTGGCCGAGAATGTGTGGATATAGTCGACTTTGTGGTACCAGTTCCTATTCGGACTGATGTAGGCGAGGTTAGGCCGCGGGTTCGCAACACCACCCTCCGTCGTGTTGCGGAAGAGGCTGTAAAAGAGCTTGTCGTTGCCGTCGCGAAAGTTATGGTCAATCCGAACGTGTCCCTGAAACCCATTGTTGATTGGAGACTGATTAATCGACACATTACCTAGTGCGACAAGATCACCGGGGATGCCGGCTGGCATGGGGTAAGGGCTTACGAGCGTCCGCTCGATCTGGCTCACAGTCTGAAATCCGCTTGTGGGAATCCCACCCGCCGGAGCAGCCTTGAAGAACGCAGCGGCAAGAGAGTTGGGATACTTCGTATTAACAAAATCGACGAAGGCCGGTGTCTCCATAGGCTGGGTAAGCGTTACACCCTGACGGCTCTTGCTATAGAAAATAGAGCCGAAGAAGAAGGTCTTGTTCTTGAAGATCGGTCCGCCAACACTACCGCCAAAGTCGTTGCGAATATAGCGCGGAACCCTCGCCTGGAACTCGGTGCGTGCCGTGAGCCTGGAGCCGGTATAAAACTCAGACAGATCGCCATGAAGCCTATTGGTACCAGGCTTGGTGAAGACCTCGATTAGGGCGCCGCTCTGGCGACCCTTGTCGGCGGAGAAGGTGTTGGTGCTGATCTTCATCTGTGCGACGGTGTCAGGCTCGGGGGTCAGGTTGGTAATGCCATCGCGCGAGTTTCCGTTCACGCTGGTCCCATCCACCTGGTACTCATTTGCTTCCTGTCGCTGCCCTGCGCCAATGATCTGGAAACCAGGCTCTGAGTTGAAGCTGTTCGTACCTTGTGAGCCGGATCCACTGGCACCACCGAAAGAACCTCCGAGGCCAGTCACGCCCGGCGCGAGGGTAGCCACGCTCGCATAAAGATTTTCACCGACTAAGGGAGCATTCTCGACCGTCTGCTGATCGAGAACACGGCTCATCGTGCCGCTCGTCGTTTCTACCGAGGAGGAGTTCGCAGTGACTTCGACCGTAGACTGCGTGGCGCCAACGTCCAGCTTCGGATACATGCTGCGGATGTCCGTGCCCTCAACATCAATATCCTTCTGCGTCCAGGTGCTGAAGCCATTCGCCGTCACCGTGGCAACGTAGTGCCCAGGCGGAAGATGCAGAACCTGCACGAAACCCTGAGCGCTTGAAACGGCCGTCTGCGTAACCTGTGTGTCCTGGTTGGTCACCGTCACTTGCGCGCCGGGAATGACAGCACCGCTCTGATCGGTCACCGTCCCCTCAAGACCGCTACTATACTGCGCAAGCACTGGCAAGGTTGCGGCAAGTAGAAGTGCAATTGGGATGAAGTACCTGGTCCAGAACGAAGGTATGGTTTGGATATCCCGCATAGTAGCTCCCCGAAATGGATTTCCTGACAGCTTTTGCGGGCGTTCTTCCTGGCGGGAACTGCCGCGTAGAGTGCCTTTTGAAAGCTTTCATTTGAATCGCAAAAAGATTAGATCGAGGTTCTCTACCTTGTCAACGGAAAAGTTATAACGAGGGAACCGGCCGTAGTGCCGTCTTTCAGCGCGCATCGGGAGCGCAGAACACGAAATGACAGGCTTTTCGCCGTAAAATGCGGCCGCTACGTGCGGACAGGCGGCCCAATCGAGTCGCGAATCTTCAGCGCGGTCTCGAGCACCACGTGCTTTGCCGGACCATGATCGCCATGAACGCGGTCGACAAGAATCTGCGCTGCAGTCGTTCCCATCTGGAAGCCAGGTTGTGAAACGGAGGAGAGCGGAGGGCTCGTCATCTCGGCAAACTGAAGGTTGTCGAAGCCAATCAGTGAGATGTCCTCCGGGCATCGGAGACCAGCTTCACGGAACGCCAGCAGGGCGCCGAAGGCGATCATGTCATTCGCTGCAAAGATGACCGTGGGTCGCGGAATCATGCGAAGTAGCGTCATCGTCTTCGCATAACCTCCGTGCTGATCGAAGCTGGCCTCCTGGATATACTCCGGGCCGATATGGACCTTTGCCTCCGTCAGCGCGCGCTTAAATCCGCGAAGCCGATCATGGGCGTTGGTGAGGTGACGCGGGCCCATTACCATGGCAAGCTTCCTATGTCCCTGGCGCAGAAGATATGCTGTTGCGTTGTAGGCTCCGGTCTCATTGTCAGCGGTGACCGTGTCCCCATCCCAGCCTTTAGGAAGGCGATCGACACAGACAACAACGGTCCCGGACTTGCGGTAGGACTCCACTTTGGCCGTAAGATCGCTGAAATTCGAGGGAATTACGATCAGCCCCGAAGGCAGGAACGTTCGCAACTCGTTCAGGTGAACAATCTCTTTTGAGTGATCGTTATCTGTATTGCATAGGATCAGGCGATAGCCGTTAGCGAACGCCACGTCCTCCGCCCCCCGGACAACCGCGGGGAAGAACGGGTTCGTCACGTCCGGAATAATCATGCCGATGATGTTCGTCTTGTCGAGGCGCAGTCCACGAGCCAGTTGGCTCGGCTGGTAGCCAAGAGCGTCGACCGCGTCCATAACCCGTTTACGGAGCGGTTCGCGAACAGCGGCTGAACTATTCAATACATTAGAGACCGTGCCGAGCGAAACCCCGGCGATCGTCGCGATCTCCTTCATGCTTGCCATGCTCCGGACTCCCGGTGGTTTTTGAGAGATTGAGCCCCGTGATCAGGTTCCCACGGAGAATGCTGGAGGGTCTGCTAAGAATGGCGCGCGATCGATGTCAACGATTGCTACGACATAGCATTGAGTCTCGCATATCGTCGCGTCGAAAGTTTCCGTCAAAGGTCGAGTCAGCAACTGCCAAAATACCTTGACAATGCCGGATGCTCTTTCTATGCTGCGGAAACTCCATTTGAAAGGTTTCATACGCTGCTTGCGATCGGAGTGTATAAAAAGCGAGTAGCCGAAGTCCAAAGGAGCTTGCTACCTTGTTCCAGCCCGAAACCTATGCGCTTTCGCTTTTGCTGATGCTGACGACAATGCTGTGTTGGGGGTCGTGGGCCAACACCATGAAGCTGTGTCCCGGCTATCGTTTCCAGCTCTTCTACTGGGATTACGTCATTGGCCTTATCCTCGGAGCATTCTTCTGGGGCATCACCCTTGGAAGTATGGGCAGTTCAGGTAGACCGTTTTTCCAAGATCTCTTGCACGCAGACTCCTCCCACATCCTCTTTGCCGTAACTGGCGGAGTGCTATTCAACATTGCGAATCTGCTGCTCGTAGCCGCCATTGAGATTGCCGGCCTCGCAGTCGCCTTTCCCGTGGGGATCGGGTTGGCACTCGTCGTCGGCGCAATCAGCAGCTACATCATCGCGCCCAGCGGCAACGCAGTTATGCTCTTCAGCGGCCTCGCCCTTGTTGCAGGAGCCATCGTGCTCGACGCGATGGCATACCGTCTCCGCGAGACCGAGCGCCGCACGCTCAGTATGCGTGGCGTCGTCATCAGCCTCATCGCCGGGCTTCTCATGGGAAGCTTTTATCCCTTCGTATCCCGCTCCATGTCCGGAGAAGGTGCACCCGGGCCCTACGCAGCCGCACTCTTCTTCGTCTTCGGGGTAGCGCTCTGTGCTGTCCCCTTCAACTACCTGCTCATGCGGCATCCACTTGACGCAAGCAGCCCTGTCGCTATGGCTGGATACACGAAAGCCCGCGGAGCCTGGCACCTATGAGTCTGTTACGGAACTCCCTTTTAAACAAGCGTAGGTGAGAAGATGCCCTCGGAGTGAGGGGTTTTCATGAGCTATATCCAAGGTGAAGGTCGGAGTCAGGGGACGCTATTTCCGGTGGTGCTGG
>JAABUZ0100000528.1_pt1 | contig 92612 bp, 88 predicted proteins | sample 5562091 | NCBI WGS metagenome assembly JAABUZ01 (sample SAMN12813069, study PRJNA571459) | rock metagenome | isolation source: Antarctica rocks | place: Antarctica: Victoria Land, Linnaeus Terrace sud | collected 2015-12-21
CAGCGCCTATGTCGCCAGCGCCTATGTCGCCAGCGCCTATGTCGCCAGCGCCTATGTCGCCAGCGCCTATGTCGCCAGCGCCTATGTCGCCAGCGCCTATGTCGCCAGCGCCTATGTCGCCAGCGCCTATGTCGCCAGCGCCTATGTCGCCAGCGCCTATGTCGCCAGCGCCTATGTCGCCAGCGCCTATGTCGCCAGCGCCGTTGCCCCCAGCGCCACGGTTGTCGGGTTGAGCGGCTGCCGTGCGGGCGGTCTCCTCCCAGTCGGCGAGGGCCGCCGCCAAGCTCAGCGGCGGCTGCCCGTGGCTCAGGTCGGCCAGGGCATCTTGAATTTCGGGACGGTCCAGGAAGGCGCCGTCTCTCACCCGGTACGGGATCTCTGCCGCTCGCAGGGCCTCTTCGAGCAGGACCAGCTGGGCATTGGTGCGGGTCAGGACGGCCAGGTGAGCCCACGCCACGCCGGGACGGTGGGCCAGACGCAGGCCACGGGCGATGGTCCGGGCCTCAGCCACGTCGGTGGCCGCGGCGGTGATCGTTGGCACCCGGCCGTCAGGCCGGTTGGGCCGCAACCGGCCAGCGGGCCAGACTGGACCAGATCCAGGCTGGGCGCCTTGGACCAGGACGGCCTCGGCCACCGCCAGCACCTGAGGCGATGATCGGTAGTTGTCGTCCAGGCGCTGGATCTCAGCGGTGGGGAACCGGTCAGCCAGGCCGCCCAGCAGAGAGGGATCAGCTCCATTCCAGGAGTAGATGGCCTGATTGGGATCGCCCACCACACACAGGTCGAGCCGATCCCCCAACCAGCCCTTGAGCAGGCGGAACTGAGCGGGGTTGACGTCTTGGAACTCGTCCACGAAGAGGTGTCGAAATCGCCATCGCTGGCTGGCCGCGAACGCCGGATCGTCCTCCAAGGCCCTGGCGCAATCGGCCAGGAGATCGTCGAAGTCGACCAAACCCCGCCGGCGCTTGTCCTCCTCGTAGCGCTGGTAGAGGCGGCCCATGTCGGAGATCTCCAGGGGCGGCCGCCGCCCTGCGCCGCTGGCCGCCGCCACGTAGCCCTCGGGACGGACCATGCGAGCCTTGGCCCATTCGATCTCTCCGGCCAGGCCGGACAGGTCGGCCCGCCGGCTTCCAGGGGCAAGTGACGCCAGCAGCCCGACTTTGCGATCAAGCAGGGTAGGGGCCATCTCTGCCCGGTCCGCCCAGCGTCGGCGTAGCTGGGCCAGGGCCACTGAGTGGAAGGTCCCCGCCGCCACTTGGTCCCGCACCCCCAGGTTGGCCAGACGTGTGCGGAGCTCGCCTGCCGCCTTGCGGGTGAAGGTCAGGGCCAGGACGCGGGGGCCGATGGCAGTGCCCTGGTGGATTCGCCAGGCGATGCGCCGGGTCAGGACGCGGGTCTTGCCCGAGCCAGCCCCGGCCAGCAGGCACAAAGGGCTGGCATCGCTCACCACCGCGTCCCTCTGAGCCTGGTTGAGCCCATCGAGCAAGCGTTCGGTTTCCACTCCCCTGACCGTACTCAGCCACTGTGACAAAGTGTGGGACGTGGTGGGGGATGCCCACGAACGTGGCTCTGGCCCTGGGTACGCTAGAACCAGTGAGGTTCCCTGGGGCCGGCGATGGCGACGACCGGGTAGACGAGCAGACGGTCGTCGACCTCCGGCCCCACTGGTCGTTCATGGCCGGCCCGGTGGCGGCCGTGGCTGTCGTCTTGCTGGTGGCATTGGGCGTCGCGGTGGTCGTACCCGGTGGGCCGCCGTCGTGGGCCGCCGTGGGGCTGGCCGTCCTGCTGGTGGTGGCGGCAGCCTGGCTGGCTGGGCGCTACGCCCGCTGGACCACTACCCGGTTGCTGGTCACCTCCGAGCGAGTGGTCGTGCGCTCCGGGGTGTTGGCCCGTCGGGGGCGGGAGATCCCGCTCGAGCGGGTGAACGACATCGGGTTTCGCCAGTCGATCCTCGAGCGCCTGGTCGGCTCGGGCGACCTGGTCATCGAGTCCGGGGGGGAGAGGGGGCAGGAGGTCTTCGACCACGTGGCCCAGCCGTCAGCCGTCCAGCGCAGCATCTACGCCCAGATGAACCAGATGAACCGGCGTTGGACCGGCCAGGGCGGGCTGTCAATTCCCGAGCAGATCGAGAAGCTCGACGAGCTGTGGCGCCGAGGGATAATCACCCGGGCCGAGCTGGACTCCAAGAAGACCCAGCTACTGGACCGGCTGTAACTCAGAAGACTGACGGCTCAGAGATTGACCACCGGGCAGGTGAGCGTGCGGGTGATGCCCTCGATCATCTGCACCCGGCTCACGATCATCTGGCCCAGGTCATCGACGGTGTCTGCCTTGGCTTGGAGGATGACATCGTAGGGGCCGGTCACGTCGTGGGCCTGGGTGACCCCCTCGATGGCGGCCACCTCGGACGCCACCTGGGCCGCCTTGCCGACCTCGGTCTGGATCAGTACGTATGCGGTCACCGGCATCGCATCCTCCTGGGGGTGGTTGGCCCTACCCGTGAGACAGACCCACGGCCCGACCATGGTACCGGCGGCCCGAGAGCTGTGGGAGTGCCGGGTAGCCTCGGCGCGTGAGGTCTCCCCAGGCGGTGCCGACCGCCACCGCCGGGGCTGGCCAGCCGCCGAATGCGGACGGTCAGGCACCGCGGAGGGCGGTCGCGCCAGGGCGGGGAACACTGTGGGGAGTCCCAGTGGCGGAGCTGGTGGCGGACCTGCGCCTGGCTTTGATGTCGCGGGCACTGGATGACCGTGAGATCACCCTGCAAAAGCAGAGCCGCGTCTTTTTCCAGATCTCCGGGGCCGGCCACGAGGCACTGCTGCTGGGCCTGGCCCGGTCCCTGCGCCCAGCCTACGATTGGTTCTTCCCCTACTACCGGGACCGAGCCTTGCTGCTGGCCCTGGGGGTGACTCCTCGCGACATCTTGCTGCAGGCGGTGGGGTCGGGCGACGACCCGGCGTCTGGGGGCCGCCAGATGCCCTGCCACTGGGGGTCGTCGGCCCTCAACGTGGTGACCCAGTCGAGTCCCACCGGCAGCCAGTGCCTGCCGGCGGTGGGTTGCGCGGAGGCAGCCCGGTACATCTCCCGTCGGCCTGGGATGGCCGGCTGCTCCGCTCGTGGCGACGAGGTGACCTATGTGTCACTGGGAGAGGGGGCCACCTCGGAGGGCGAATTCTGGGAGGCCCTCAACACGGCCTGTACGCTGCACCTCCCCGTGCTGTTCGTGGTGGCCGACAACGGGTACGCCATCTCGGTACCGGTGGAGGAGCAGGCGCCGGCACCCGTGTTCGAGCTGGTCCGAGGATTTCGGGGATTGGCTGTACACCACCTGGACGGTCGCGACTACTTCGCGGCTCGCCAGCGAGGGGCAGCCGCCATCGCCCGGATCAGAGCAGGGGAGGGCCCGGGGCTCATCCACGCCACCGTCACCCGTCCTTACTCGCACTCCTCGGCTGACACCCAGAGCAAGTACCGAGAGGCCGGCGAGCTGGTCCAGGAGGCCGAGCATGACCCGATCCTGCTCCTGTCCCAGACGCTGGTGAGCGCCGGCGTGATGACCGAGGAGGAAGTCGAGGACTTGCGGGTCGAGACCAGGGGCATCGTGGCCCAGGCGTCAAGGGAGGCGCTGGCCGCTCCCCGACCTGACCCGGCCAGCGTCACCGACCACGTCCGCGCCTTGCCGGACACCTCCGTGTCGGGCGAGACGCTCCCGCCGTCGGGGGTGGCGACCGGCTCTACGGTGGCCATGGGAGAGGCCATCCGCCTCGCCCTGCACGAGCAGATGGCGGTGGATCAGCGGGTTCGGGTCTTCGGTCAGGACGTGGCCGATGCCCGGACCCAGGTGCTTCATCAGGTGGAGGGCAAGGGCGGCGTGTTTGGCACGACCAGGGGTCTCCAGCGCGCCTTTGGGGTGGCCCGCTGCTACAACACACCGCTGGCCGAGGCCAATATCGTGGGCCGGGCAGTGGGCCAGGCCATCCGGGGCCTTCGACCCTGTCCGGAGGTCCAGTTCTTCGACTACATCTGGCCGGCCATGGACCAGATTCGCAGCGAGGCAGCCACCATCCGGTGGCGCTCCAACGGAGACTTCTCGTGCCCCATGGTGTTGCGGGTGGCGATCGGCGGCTATGTGGCCGGCGGGGCGCTGTGGCACTCGCAGTGCGGTGAGTCGATCTTTGCCCACGTTCCCGGGCTGGTGATCGTGTTCCCGTCCCGCGCCCGGGATGCCGTCGGGTTGCTGCGCACGGCCCTGCGCTGTGATGGACCGGTGCTGTTCTTGGAGCACAAGCACCTGCTCCGCCAAGCCTACACCAAAGACCCATACCCGCCCGCCGGGGAGCACGTTCCTCTGGGCCGTGCCGCCTTGGTCGCCGGCGGTGACGACCTCACCATTGTCACCTACGGGGCCACCGTCGAGCTGTCCCGGCGGGCTGCCACCGCTCTGGCCGCCGAGGGCCTCTCGATCGAGATCATAGACCTGCGCAGCCTCATCCCCTGGGACCAGGAGATGGTGGCCGAGTCAGTCAGGCGGACGGGAAAGCTGTTGGTGGTCCACGAGGACACCCTGACCTGTGGGTTTGGAGCCGAGGTGGCGGCCTGGGTGGGGGAGGAGTGCTTCGCCGACCTCGATGCCCCGGTCCGCCGGGTAGGCGCCACCGATACCCCGGTGGCCTACGAGCCCAGCCTGGAGAGGGCGATCCTGCCCCAGGTGGAAGGGATCATCGGAGCCGCCAGGGCCCTGGCCCTTTATTGAGACGGCCGCGGCCGTCGCCGGTTCAGCCGACCCGGGGGTTCTTGGAAGCCACCAGGGAGACGGTGACGTCGATGGCGTCCGGGTGCAGCCCACTGGTCGTCTCCAGTCGTTGAACGCAGCCCCGGGCCAGTGAGGTGAGCGAGGCCAGGCTGGCATCGTCGGCCACGTCCAGGCGGGCCCTCAGCTCGAGCTGTCCGGGCTTGCCGAGCAGGCGCACCAGGGCTCCCCGTACTCCGTCGATGTGGCCCAGGTCGGCCTCCAGGGCATGGGCGAGCGATGAGGCCCGGACCAGCGTGAAGCCGGGTGCCCAGCTCCCCGCTCCCTCACCGTGGTGGTTGGCGCTGTGACTGCTGGCCATGTCGTCTCGGCTGATCGAGGTGGTGGGCGGGTTGTCGGCCACAGTGAAGTCGTCCAGGCGGGGGCGGCCAGCGTCGCGTGACAGCTCGGCGACGGCCAGTGACAGACCCACGACCACCAGGACCAGGCCGATGGCGGAGGCCACCGCGAACGAGATGGCTCCTCCACGGTGCCACTGGTGGACCAGGGTGGAGGTGATGATGTCGGCGTGAGCGGACCTGGAGCCCAGGGCGCCCAACGAGAAGGCCAGGCCGCCGCCCCCAGCGATCACCAGCACCAGCGCCACCAGGGCCAACAGGACGCGATTGCCCCGGTCGCTCACGCGCCCCTCCCGGGGCGTGCCAATGGCCCCCCCGGGCTCATCATCCGACCCGTACCTGCTTGTGGAAGCGAAGCTTGCGCACCTTCACCCGCACCCGGCGCGTGGGGGCGCCGAGGCGTTCCAGGGAGGCCCGCGCCGCCTGCCCGACCTCACGGCGCGCCGCCGCCGGTGCGTTTACCCGAATGCGAGCCCGCCAATGCCGACGTCGGGCCATCAAGCGGACCCGAGCTCGACTGGTCGGGGTGGAGGCCACCACGATCCGTTTGAGGTGGTTCTCCACCGATTGGCGCAGGAGCCACCAGTCCATGTGCTCGATGCTCGGGCCATCGTCGCTCGGGCGGTCGTCTCTCAGCGACTCCCCCGAGCGGGCGTCGGTCTCCGCCTTGGTACGGGTAGCCGGGGAGCGGTATGAGACACCCGGCGTGGCGACCTGGCCAGCCAGTCGTACCCTCCGAGGCCGGCGAGGCCGGATCTCGGTGACCAGCAGCACCAAGCCGAGGGCGGCGGCCACCGCCGAGCCTATGGTGGCCATCTCGCTGGACCACCCGGTGGTTCGCAGGGTGTGCAGCCACCGGTCGGCGGGAACCACCACGAACGGGTGCTTGAAGGCAGCCAGGATCACCTCGACCACCGTGAAGCCCCCCGACCCGGCCAGGGCCAGGCCCAGCAGGAGGCCCAACAGGCGATTGAGGGGCCTCACCACCGCCCAGCCGGCTCCACGGCGCTCAGCTCGATGTCATCCACCACCACATCCACCGCCCGGGGATCAGCCAGACCGACCAGGACGGCGCGAACGGCCTCCCCAGCGGCGGCCGCCACCACCGGCACTGGCACCCTGTCAACCACCACGTGGACCCTCACAGTGGTCGGAGTGAGGAGCACCCCTACCACTTTGCCCCCGGCGAACTGGGTAGCTACCTCCACCACGCCACCAGGTGAGAGGCGGGCCACGCCGGGCACGGCTCCGACGGTTTCAGCTATCGCTTTGGCCAGCGCTGCTCGGCTCACCCGATCCGACGTCACTGGGGGTGTCGCCCCGGTTGGCCAGTCCGCCTGGCGAGGCTCAACTGACGCGGGCGGCGGGCTCGGTGTCAGGGTCCGGGTCCATGTACAGGTCGTCGACGAAGATGTTGACCTCCACGACCTGCAGCCCGGTCATGGTCTCCAAGCGGTTGAGAACGTTGTCCCGTACCGCCTCGGTCACCTCGATCACGCTCTGGCCGTAATACACGACGATGTCGATGTCGATGGCACACTGTGACTCACCGACCTCCACGGCTATGCCCTGGGTCGAGGTGTCGGGAGCGCCACCGGGAACCCGAGAGCGAATGGCGCCGAAGGCCCGAGCCATGCCCTTGCCCATGGCCTGGACCCCTGAGATCTCCCGGGTGGCCAATGCGGCAATCTTGGCTACCACGGTGTCGGCGATCTGGGTTGTGCCGTGCTCAGTGCGCAGCCGGGCACCGCCTCCCCGTCGCTCGACTGCAGAGGTACCAGGGCCCGGCCGGGCCTCAGTCACGGGTGACTCGGTGGTTGCCTTGATGGTCTCGGACATGGGCAGACTCCTTTTCGGGTTGAGTGCAGACGTGGGATACGAGGTTTACGCTGGTCGTCGCCGGTTGAGACCGCTGGCTCAACGTCCTGAACGGTCGTTGCGAAAGCGGTCGGTCAGCTCGTTGACGTCCAGATCGCCCTCCAGCACCTTGACTGCGAGGTAGCAGAGGAGTCCGGCGGCGATGGCAGCCAGCACCACCCAGGTCGCCTCCCAAGCCAGCCAGACCACGAGGAAACCGATCAAAAAGCCGTACTGTCGACGTGACACGCCCATCTCCGTCTCCTGGGTTGTTGAGGTTGCAGCCGGGTTGCGCTTCTCAAGATGCTATTGGTTCTACCCACCGGGCGCACTGTCCAATCGGTGGTCCACGCCTCGGTCACGGACCTGACACTGGTGCTCCTCACATTGGTGACCTTGAAGGTATCCTTGGAGCAGGCCCTGATCGTGCTAACGAACCCGGCCAGATTGTTGTGCACGGTTGGCCATGGCTGCCCGCCGGGCCAGGTGGCCGAGGATGACCGTCAGCACCTGGCTGGCCAGACTGGTGTGGCGGTAGAGGCGAACGGTCGGGGCTGGGCGGTCGAGGCTGGCCAGCCAGTTGTCGTAGCGCTGGCGGCGCTCCGGGCTGCGCAGGACCTCGCCGGCTTCGATGACGGCCAGTAGCTGAGCGGTGGCAGCCGGCGACGGGTCAATGTCTGGATGGGTGCGTCGAACTCGTTCACGGAAAGCTCGGGCCACCTGGTCCTGGTTGGCCCCCCGGTCAATGCCGAGGGTCCGGTAATGATCCACTGTGCTTATCGTGCCACGCCCATCGGGGTCACGTCAGGATCCGCAATCTGGATCCGAGTGGTGCCCTTCGCCGCCGGGTCACTTCCGGGGCTTGGGCGCCCCGTCGAGTCGGGTCGATCCGTCCACGCTGCGTTGCCCCCGTACGCTGAAGCCAATGGATGAGATGGCCGCTCTCGAGCGAATCCAGCTCATGCTGCCAGGGGCGCCTGCTGGAGAGGTGTGGATCGGTGACGACGCTGCGGTGGTGTGCCCCCCGGCGGGCCCATTGCTCCTGGCGACCGACCTGGTGGTGGTTGGCGTTCATGCCGACTTGGAGCTGGTCGGTCTGGACGACCTCGGGTGGAAGGCGCTGGCCGTCAACGTGAGCGACTTGGCAGCCATGGCCGGCCGGCCTGAGCGAGCTCTGGTGTCAGTAGCCGGACCGGCGGGAACGGATATTGATCTGCTCTATACGGGGTTGGCCGCGGCCGCCCGGGACTACGCCTGTCCGGTGGTGGGAGGCGACTTGGCCAACGCCGGCACGCTCGTGGTGTCGGTGGCGGTGACCGGGATGGTGCCTGGTGGACGCCCAGTTCTCCGATCGGGGGCAAGTGCCGGCGACACCCTGTGGGCAACCGGTCCGTTGGGCGCCTCGGCTGCCGGCCTGTCCTACCTTCGAGCGGCTCGCACCAAAGCAGCCGCCAGAGCGGGAGCCGCCACCACTGCTGCCATCACAGCCGCCATCGCCGCCGCCATCACCGCCCATCGCCGGCCCCGAGCGAGAGTGGCCGAGGGCCAGGTGGCAGCGGTGGCCGGGGCCACGGCCATGATCGACGTCTCCGACGGGCTGGGCCTCGACCTCGACCGACTGGCCGCGGCCTCAGGAGTCGGAGTGGAGCTTGACGAGGTACCAATTGCCGACGGGGCGACGCTGCAGGATGCCCTGGGCGGCGGCGAGGACTATGAGCTGGTGTTCGCCGCCCCCGATGTCCAAGCGGTCGCCGGTGCCTTTGCCGATGCCGGGCTACCAGCTCCCATTCGTATCGGCGTGTGCACCGCTGATCCGTCCGAGCGTCGCCTCAGAGGAAAGCCCCTTCCCGTCACCGGGTGGCAGCACTGCTTTGACTGAAGTCTCATGTGACTGAGGGCTTGGGTGAACCAGGGCCCGTGAGCTCGTCGGGCTTGATGCGTATGTCCAGGGTGTTGTGAGCGCCACGCAGGGCAGCCTCCACCTCCTCAGGGGTATTGGCCCGGGCGAAAATGAAACCCAGGTAGCGGTCGCCCTCCGGGAGAGGCCGTACCCGCCGACCGGGGACAATCGAGATTTCCAGGTCGGTGACGCCTGGGACCTCCCGTGCCCGGTGCAGGTTGTCCACTCCTTCCAGCACGCCACCCACCGGGATGGGCAGCATCATCACTCCGGAGGCTGCCTGGCTGGGACCCAAACCACCCCGATCCAAACCGCCCCGGTCTTCGAGTCCCCGGTCCTCGACTCCCAGGGCGTGGGCCACCACCAGGTGCTCGAGGCTGATCCCCGCGCCCAGGACCAACGCCCGGGAACACAGGCCCCCAATGGTCCGGGCCGCCACCTCGATCAGCCACAGGGCCTCTCCATCCGTGCGTACCTCGGCGTGCACCGGGCCCTCCACCAGTCCCAGAGCGGCGCACGCCGCCCCCGTCAGACGAGTGATGCGGTGCTGGAGATCAGTGGGCAGACGAGACGGTGTGACATAGATTGTCTCCTCAAAATATGGCCCCTCCAGTGGGTCGGGTTTGTCGAACATGGCCAACACGTCGAGGCGCCCCCGCCGAAGCAATCCCTCCACCGCCACCTCGCGGCCGGGGACGTACCGCTCGACCAGCAGGGTTGCCGAGCTCGCCTTGGCCTCTGCGGCGATGGCTCGTACGCGGGCCGCGGTAGCTGGGACACTCGATGCCGCATCCACCCGGATCACGCCCCGGCTGGCAGCCAGCGAGACCGGTTTCAGCACGCAGGGAAGACCCACCTCGTCACACAACCGGACCACCTGGTCGTCAATGACCTCTGGGCCTGCCACCCTCCAGTCCGGCTGTGCTATCCCGGCGGCCGCCAGGCGGCTCCTGAGCGCCGCCTTGTCTCGGGTGGCAAGCACCGCCTCTGGCGGGTTGTGGGCCAAGCCCAGGGCCGCCGAGGCCAGAGCTGCGGTAAGCACGCCCTGATCATCCACCGCCACCACGGCGTCAACAGGGAGGCGCCGACCGAGCTCGACGATGGTCTCGGCCGCCGCCTGGGGCTTGTCGAGGTAGATTACCAGTGCCCGGTCACCCATGGCCTTGGCCAACGCTTGGCGCCGTTCGCAGGCAACCACCACCTCAGCTCCCAGTTCGGTGGCGGCTGCCAGGAAGGCGGCCGCTCGATAGGTGGCAGTGGGCAGCAGCAGGACAATCCGAGCCATGCGCCTATCATGACGGGTAGGCGCGATGCCGAGGGGACACCTCTTGTTGCCGGGGTCACAGCCTCGGTGCTCGGGTGGCGCCTCGACGAGGTCAGGACACCCAAGAGACATGCAGGCGACCAAGAGACGAGGTGGGACATGAGCCCCGAGGAGATCACCGACACTCAGCCGGTGCTCAGGATCAGCGATGCCGCCCGAGCCATGGTGCTCGGTGCCCAGGCCGAGGAGGAGGGTGGCGAGCCCTTGGCCCTCTGGCTGGAGGTGAGTGGCACGGCAGGGCCCAACTACACCTACGACATGTACTTCGAGGCCATGGCCGATGCTGGGGCCGACGATGTCGTCCAGCAGGATGACGACGGCCTGGCGGTGGTCATTCCCGCGGCCAGCGCCGACAAGCTGCGGGGCGCCACTCTCGACGTGTCCAGCCAAGGCGACGAGGCGGGAATGGTGATCGTCAACCCCAACAGCCCGACCACCGCCCCTGCACACCCGCCGGCCGATCTCTCGGGAGAGGTGGCTCAGCGGGTCATCGCCGCCCTCAACCGCGACGTGAACCCCGGTATCGCCGCCCACGGGGGCCGGGCCGACCTGGTAGCCGTGGAGGAGGGGACGGCCTACCTGCGTCTTTCGGGAGGCTGCCAGGGTTGCGGCATGGCTACCGTCACGCTCAGCCAGGGAATCGAGGGCGCCATTCGGGGTGCTGTCCCCGAGATCACCGCCGTGGTGGACGTCACCGACCATGCCAGCGGGTCCAACCCCTACTTCGAGTCAGCCAAGAAGTAAGCACTCGGGGGGCTCTGCCCCCCGAGGACCCCCCCGAAGGCGTGGTCCCGCCTGCGGCGGGACTGTCTAGCTGTTCCGACCGACCGAAGGCGCCTTCGGCGCCCGGCCGGTCGGCGCCTGCGGCGGGACTGTCTGTTGTTCCGGCCGGCCGGAGGTGCCTACGGCGCCTGGCCGGCCGTCTTGACTGCCTCGATCTCGAAGGTGAGGGTGGCCTTGTCGCCCACCACCGCTCCGCCGCCTTCGAGCAAGGCATTCCACTCCAGTCCGAACTCCTTGCGGCTGACCTCAGTCGTGGCGCTAAAGCCCACCCTGGTACCGCCGTAAGGATCGGGACCGGTCCCATTGAGCTCCGCTTGGAGGGTGACTGGCTTGGTCACCCCGTGGACGGTGAGATCGCCCGTGACCTCTGTACCGTCGTTGCTGGGCCGCACCGCGGTGGAGACGAACTCAATGGTCGGGTAATTCGACGTCCAGGAAATCTGCCGACCGCAGGTGGCCGTCGCGTGTGGGCTCGTGGCTGTCGATCGAAGCGGCTTCCACTGATGCCCTGACCGAGGATCCCACTGGCTCTTCGGTGATGACGATTGCGCCGGTGAAGCGGGTGAACCGACCCTTCACCTTGGACACCATCATGTGACGGACCGAGAACTCGAGCGACGAGTGGGCGGGATCGATCTCCCACGTGCCCTCCAGCTGCTTGGTCAAATCGGCCGTATGTGGGGCTGCGCTCACGTCAATCTCCTCCGCTGCATCTCGGTCTCCCGGTCAAACACGTCGTGCCGGCAGGTATTCCACCGCCGGCGGCTCAGCCCCCTGGGCTGGACGTGGAAGGTGAGACGGTGGTGGTCGGCGGAAAGAGGTGCCGCTGGGTGGTTGGGGCGGTCGAGTTGGTGGTGGGGTACGGGTAGCGGTAGTGGGGCACCGTCGGGGCATAACGCGGCACAACCGAGGGCGGCGTCGTCCGGTCACGCGGGACTCCCCGTATGCGAGGAGCCGGCACGGACGGCGGGTTCGTCACGTAGGACGGGACCGTTGTGTCGGACGAGGGAGGCACCACCTCCGGGGTCCCCGGGGCGGCCGGTGGAGAGTACCCGCTGGAGCCCAATACGGTCTGCCAGTTGGTTTGAGACGGGTGGGCCCGGCTCGCCGGGCCCACCCCGAACGCCGCCAGCACGTTGTTGGTCACCCGGCGGGCGGCGTCCCCGGAGCAGGAGGTGGTGGCGTCACCGAGCGTGGAGGTGGTGGTAGCGGCTGGCGGGCAGCCCCGGCCCAGAAAGGCCACCCAGAGGTTCGTGCCGGTGGCAAATACCCCGGCTCCGCTCGGATCGGTGTAGTAGGTCATGTCGGAGTGGTCGGGACGGCCGTGGCAGGTCACGGGGGAGTGAGCCAGGATCTGCATGTCCTGGGGGCCGGGAAGTGACGGCATGTAGCGGTCGTACTCGCTGCCCACCAGCCCGTCGAGACTGTTGCCCTGGACCAGGCCGGTCCCGGCGAAGGCCCATGAACCAGGGTCCGACACCACCATAGGAGCGTTAACCGGATTGCAGTCGTACATGTCGCCGATGATCGTGCTCTCGGGCCGGGGGTCGGGCTTGTTGGGCCAGTCGGAGGTCACCTCGGCGTTGTCGACCCCATAGAGGGGATCCTCACTGGCCACCTTGTAGTCGATCTGGTGGCGGTAGGGCCCGAGCGGCGACGACGCGAAGCGGACGTGGCGAAAGATGGCGTTGGCCCCCAGGAACATCAGGTTCACCCCGTGAGCGATGGCATCGATGGCCCCCTGGCGCATGGTGGAGGACCAGTACTCGTCATGGCCCAGGGAGATGAAGGTCCGGTGGCGCAGGAGAATCTGGGGTGCCCGAGCGGTGTCGACGTCGGTGTTGTAGGTGACGTCAAGTCCCTCACTTTCCATCTGGGACACCGTGGGCAGCTCGTTGCCCAGAAAGTCGGCCGCCCCCTCACCGAACCCGAAATCGTAGGGGCGGTCAAATGAGACCACCCGCGACCGGTTGGCATACGTCGACAGGCGGCCCGTCCCTCCCTGGTAGAGGTCGTAGCCCCCCCAGAGGTTGTAGGCCTGCCAGGTGGTCACAGAGTTCTGCACCAGGTAAGTGGCCCGGCTGGCGTCATCACGCACGGTGAGGGGGACATAGCTGGCCTGGCCGGCATCCCCGACCAGCTTGAGCAGGTAGTCGCCGGGCACCCAGGCCGAGGTGATACTCACCGACAAGGTGGTGGGCCACTGGCATTCGACCATGTTGGTGATCGGGTCGATGGCCGGGGGTGGTTCGATCCCTCCGGGCGACTCGGGCGAGGTCCAGACCAGGCGACCTTGTAGCCCGCCGTACCAGCCCATGCGATAAGCCTCGACGCGAAAGCTGGTGGCCATGGTCGAGACGTGCAACCCGACGGTGTCACCTCGCTGGGCGCTCACCTGATCGGCGTAGCCCTCGATGGCCCGCGCCACCTGGTGGCCGGTGATGTGCCATTGGTCGGTGCCCGGCTTGGCGTTCTCCTCCCGGACCCACGCCGCGCTCAGCCCGTCGGCCGTCCGGCGCACAGGTTGGTCTAGACGCACGTGAGCCGATTGGGCGACTCCGGAGGAATGGTGGGCGAATGGCCCAGCACCCAGGTTGGCCAGCACCGAGACGACCGCCAGGGTGACCACACAGAGGGCAACGCCGAGGGCCAAATTAGCGGGCCGAGGCACCGTGCGGATGGTACTCGTCACGACGGTCATCGACTCTGCATCCGCCAGCCCCTAAGATATGCGGGTGCATCGACCGCCGGGGCGGGTGTGGGCCCTGGCCCTGATCCTGTTGAGCATGGTCTTCCAAATATGCCCGATGGCCGCCGGAGCCTCTCCGCCCACCAACGTCCAACTTGCCCCCGCTCCAGCCACTACTGCCGGAGTCGTCCCAGCGTTCCCTTCACCCTCGCCGGCCATTCCCAGCCCTCATCCTCTGGTACCGCCCGGGGCGTGGGTCCTGGTGGACGCGGACACCGGCAAGGTCATTGCCGCCCATGGCGATCACCAGCCCCTACCGCCAGCCAGCACCACCAAGCTGCTGACCGCCATCATCGCCGAGACCACCCTCCCGCCTGACGCGTCGATCCCGGTGAGCCCGGTGGCGCAGGGAATGCCGGCCGAGTCCATCAACATGAAGGCTGGTCAGGTCTGGCCCATGTCGGATACCATGCACGCCCTGCTCATGGTCTCGGCCAATGATGCGGCGGTCGCTCTGGCCGAGCGGGTGAGTGGGTCACGGGAGGCGTTTGGAGCCCAGATGTACCGCATGGCCACCACCTTGGGCTTGACCGACCACCCCGTGCTCGAGGACCCGGCCGGCCTGAACAGCCAGTTCGCAGTGGGCCAGGGAAACCTCATCAGTGCCTACGATCTGGCCATCATGGGCCGAGCGGCACTGGCCATCCCGGAGATCCGCCAGATTGTGGGATTGACCATCTACCGCTTCCACGGAGTGGACGGGATCGACCATCGCCTGCGCAACCACGACGGCCTGCTCGAGCAGTACCCGGGAGCCATCGGGGTCAAGCTTGGCTACACGGTGGCTGCCGGCGACACCCTGGTGGCGGCGGCCAGCCGGGGCGGGCGGACAATGCTGGCGGTCGTGCTGCACTCTCCGGCGGTTTACGCAGATGCCGCCGCAATGCTGGACGAGGGCTTCGCTACGCCGGTGGCGGCCGAGACGGGTGTCGACCATCTGCCCCCGGTTCGCCTGACTCCGCCCGCTCCGCCGCCAGTCGCCACCACCGTGCGAGGTGACCAACCGGATCGGCTGGCGCCGGTCAACCGCCACGGCCAGGCCACCACCGTCCACAGCGGGTTGGTGGCCCTCGGGGGGGTGGCCGTGTTCGCCACCTGTGCGTCGGCGGCGGTGAGCCGGCGCCGCCGTATGCACCGGCGCCGAGCTCGGCGCCGAGTGGCCTGAGCCGGGGAGGAGCCCGTGACCCTGGCTGCCCTGCCCCAGGCTGCCACGCCCCAGGCTGTTGCCCCGCTCACCATCTCGCCGTCACCGGCCACCACTGCGCCGATCCGGTCCGCCACTACCGCCCCGCCCGTCACCAGGTCGTCCACCACCGGCCCGACGACCGCCCGGTCGGGACCGACCACTGCCGCGCCCACGGGTCGGGGGCCAGTCACCACCATCCGCCACCCGCCAACCACCACCGGTTCCTCGACCAGCACCACCACCACCACCCTGCCCACGGTCGTCACCACCACTACCATCGGGCCGCCTCCGACGACCGGGCCGCAGGTCAGCGTGTCCATCACGGTGATGTCCGACGCCCCCGGCACCGGGCACGTGAGCGCGGTGTTCCCAGCTCTGGGGATCGCTGGCCTGGCCGTGCTCCTGGGCTTCGTGGCTGTGCGGGTGCTGATGCGGGCAGTCGGCAGATAGGACCGCCGGAGGCAGTGTGATGGTGGTCTGGCTGGCCGGCGGGGCGGGAGTCTTGGGGTTGTTGGGGGGCTCGTTCCTCAACCTGGTGGCGCAGCGTGTCCCCCATCGTGAGGCGATCATGCGGTCCGGGCCGTGCTGCCCCGGATGCTCGGCTCGGGTGGCGCTGGGCGACCGCGTGCCAATCGTCTCCTGGTTGGTGATGGGCAGGCGGTGCCGGTCCTGCCAGCAACCCATTCCCGCCCGGTATCCGTTGGTGGAGCTGGCCACTGCCGGGCTGTTCGTGGCCGGTGCCCTGCGCTTCGGGGCGGATCCTGCCCTGCCTGCCTATCTGGTGTTCTTCGCCGCCCTGGTAACGGTGGCGGCCGTCGATCTCGAGCACCGCATAGTGCCCAACCGGGTGGTCTACCCGGCGCTGGCGGCGGGCGGGGTGCTACTGGTGGCAGCCACCCTCGCCCAAGGCCCGTTCACCCGCCTTGCCTACGCCGCCCTGGGTGGTACGGCCAGCTTTGCTGCCATCTTGGTCCTCAACCTGGTCAGTCCCCGGCTGATGGGCATGGGCGACGTGCGACTGGCCGGGCTGATTGGGATCTTCCTCGGCTGGTTGGGACTGGCCCAGGTGCTGGTGGCCCTCTTCTTGGGCTTCCTGCTGGGAGCGGTCGTTGGCGTGGTCCTGGCCATACGGGGTCCCAATCACAACCCGAGCGTCCCGTTTGCGCCCTTCTTGGCAGCCGGAGCGGTGTTGACCGTCTTGTGGGGCAACTCCCTGGTCCACCTGCTCCTGGGCTGAGGAGTGGCTAACCTCCCCGCTTGAGCGCCGGCAATGCCCGCTTGAGGGCAGGTACGCCGCTTCGCCGGCTGAGCTGGTCCAGCCGAGAGGCGAGGACCGGCTCCAGCCGGGCGGTGACGACTTGGGCCACCTGCGCGTACAGACCCTTGAGGGTCTCCACTAGGTCGACGTAGTCCACTTGCTTGACTTGGTGCACGATCGGCCCAAAGGACGCCTGGATGGGTCCCAGCTTGCGACTGGCCTTGGCCATCACCAGGGCTTTGACCTGCCCCTCCTTCTCCTTGGAGCGCTCCGCTACTACCGGCTTGAGCTCCTCCCACTTCTCCTTGGCCCGCTCGACCACCACCGGCTTGAGCTCCAGGTACTTGTCCTTGGCCTCGGGTATCAGTTCCTCGGCTCTCTCCCGGACTCGGGCAATCATCACCGGCTTGACCTCTTGGAACTTGTGCTGGGCCTGTGCCTTCAGGTCGACCCGTCCCAGTTGGCGAATTGTCTGGCCCAGCTCGGTGCGGTTGTTAATTATCTCCTGGCGGATCGCAGCTCGGTTTTGAGCCATTCCATGTCCTCCTTCAAGCTCTCAATCGTCTCCCGGGGAACCAGCGGTACTGCCTTTTTGAACTGTGTCTTGCCGGCCACTGCGGCCGCCAAAGCCAGCAGCGCGTAGGCACCGGTGACGATCAGAGCGGCCAGCCAGCTAGGAAATACCAGCGCCAAGGCGAGAATGGCGGTAGCCGTCAACGCTCCCAGCATTCCCAACGCCAGTACCGCGGCGACCCCCACGATCCCGACGCCAACCCCTGCCACCTTGGCCTTCCCTGAGACCTCCGCCTTGGCCATTTCCAACTCACTTCGGGCCAGGCGCGCTCCCTGGTCCGCCAGCTGCTTCACCAAAGGAACGAGGCCGTCAGACTCCATCACTCCCTGTCCCACGCTGGCGTACCGCCTCACCGGCGTTCTTTGTCCTGACGATGACCGTCGGCTGACCTCGACCATCTCTGCTCCTCTCCTCGACCACCAGGATTTACCCGCCCCCCACCGCCGGCAAACGGGCGGGTCAGGGCGGCCCAGGATAGTTGCTCGGCCATGTCGGGGCGGTAGCGTCTGGTTGGTGCTGCGCTTCCTTACCGCCGGCGAGTCCCACGGCCGGGGCCTGGCCGTCACCATCGAGGGTCTGCCGGCGGGACTGGCCATTGGGGAGGAGGAGATCAAAGGCGAGTTGGCCCGGCGGCGGCTGGGCTACGGGCGGGGCCCCCGGATGCGCTTCGAGGCCGACGAGATCACCCTCCTCGGGGGCATTCGCCATGGCCGCACACTGGGCTCGCCGGTCATGATAGAGATCGCCAACACCGAGTGGCCCAAGTGGGAGCAGGAGATGTCGCCCGAGCCCGGGCGTCCGGCCAAGGTCTTGACCCAGCCCCGGCCCGGCCACGCCGACCTGGCCGGAATGCAAAAGTACGGCTTCGCCGACGCCCGTGATGTGCTGGAGCGGGCCTCGGCTCGAGAGACGGCCGCCCGGGTGGCCGCCGGAGCCTGCTTCAAGGCACTGCTGGCGCAGCTGGGGATGTCGGTGGTCAGCCATGTGGTCCAGCTCGGCTCGGCTGTCAGCCCGCCTGGGTCTAGGCCGGGGCCTCACCAGCTGGCCGAGGTCGATGCCTCGCCGGTGCGCTGCTTGGATGCGGTCGCCGAGGCGGCCATGGTTTGCGAGGTGAAGGCGGCCGCCAAGGAGGGTGACTCCCTGGGTGGAGTAGCCGAGGTGGTGGCTTACGGCGTCCCCGTGGGCCTGGGCAGCCACGTGCACTGGGACCGCCGGATCGACGCCATGCTTGCGCAGGCGCTGGTCAGCATCCAGGCCGTCAAGGCAGTGGAGCTCGGCGAGGGTTTCGACGTCTCCGGTCGCCGGGGCTCTCAGGCCCACGACGCCATCACCTGGGACGCCAGAGCGGGCGTCTACCGGCGAGAGACCACTCGGGCGGGAGGGGTCGAGGGTGGCATGTCGGTGGGCGGCCCCATTGTGGTGAGGGCTGCCATGAAACCGCTGGCCACCCTCAACCGTCCGGTGCTGGCCACCGTGGACGTGGTGACCAAGGCCGAGACCGTCTCGTTCAAGGAGCGCACCGACGTCACCGCCGTGCCGGCCATGGGGGTGGTGGCCGAGACCATGGTTGCCTTCGTGCTGGCCAGGGAAGCCCTGCGAAAATTCGGGGGAGACTCCATGGCGGAGTTGGTGCGCAACTGCCAGGGCTATCTGGCCGCTCTGGGCCAGACTCCTTCGGCCGTGAGCCCGGTTGGGGATCAAACCGAGGCTGGGCTGGTGGATCCCTTGGGCTGGGCCGGGACCGATGGTTGATCGACTGTTCCTGGTGGGAATGATGGGGGCCGGGAAGACCACCGTGGGCCAGGTGCTGGCCGACCGGCTCGGCTGGCCGCACCTGGACAGCGATGGCCAAGTCGCGCAAGCCACCGGTCGCAGCATCCCGGAGATCTTCGCCGAGCGCGGCGAGGAGGCCTTCCGGGCAGAGGAGGCCAAGGCCTTGACCCGAGCCGCCACCTCCGCCACTCCCGTGGTCGTGTCGGTGGCCGGGGGAGCCGTCCTCGACCCAGAGAACCGGCGCCTGCTGGGCCGGAGCGGTTCGGTGGTGTGGTTGCGGGCCCGGGTCGACACCCTGGCGGCGAGGGTCGGGTCAGGTGACGGGCGTCCTCTGCTGGATCACGACCCGGCGGCCGCGCTGCGCCACCTGGAGGCTCAGCGTCGCCCCATGTACCAACAGCTGGCTCAATTGGTGGTGGACGTGGACGACCTCCCGCCCACCCTGGTGGCCGAGCGGATCCTTGCCGGTCTCGACCGCCTGAGTCCCTGCATCCAAGAGGGCGGCCCATGATCCAGGTACCGGTGGACCTGGGTGAGCGCTCATATCAGGTACTGGTAGGTAGCGGTAGCAGGCATCGCCTGGCCGCCGTGCTCCCGGTCGGGGTCCGGCGCGCCGCGGTGGTCACCCAGGAAGCGGTCGGGGTGGCGGTCGAACCGGGCATCGAGAGCCGTCGCTTCGTCATTGGGCCAGGTGAGGCGGCCAAGACCCTGTCCACCGTGGAGGATCTGTGTCGGGGCTTCGCCCAGTGGGGACTCACCCGGGCCGACGTGGTGGTCTCTGTTGGGGGTGGGGTGGTGACTGACGTAGCCGGCTTTGCCGCCGCCAGCTATCACCGGGGGCTGCCGGTGGTACACGTGGCCACCACCCTGCTGGCCCAGGTGGACGCAGCCATCGGTGGCAAGACCGGCGTCAACTTGCCGGAGGGCAAGAACCTGGTGGGGGCCTTCTGGCAGCCGGCAGCCGTCATCTGCGACACCGAGGTCCTGGCCAGTCTGCCGGCCCGAGAGTGGGCCAGCGGTCTCGGAGAGATGGCCAAGTACTCTTTTCTCGGGGCACCCGGGCTGGAGGAGCTGCCGCTCGACGAGAGGGTCGCTCGCTGCGTTGCCCTCAAGGCCGAGGTGGTGGCGGCCGACGAGCGAGAGAGCGGCCGTCGGGCCCTGCTCAACTACGGGCACACCCTGGCCCACGCCCTGGAGGCGGTGGGGCTGAGACCCGATCGGGCCTGGGATCTGCGCCATGGAGAGGCGGTGGCGGTGGGTCTGGCCTTTGCCGCTCTGCTGTCCGAGCGCCTGGGCCGGATCGGCATCGAGCGGGTGGCTGACCACCTTCGGGTGCTGGGTGCCTATGGGCTGCCGGCCGGGCTGCCGGCTGGGGCACGGGTGGATGACCTGGTCGAGGTCATGGGCCGAGACAAGAAGGCCACCGCCGGTCTCACCTTCGTCCTGGACGGCAGAGATGGTCTCGAAGTCGTTGCCGGGGTGGCGACCGCGCTGGTGGAGGAGACACTGTCAGCCATGGGCGCCGAGGCGTGAGCGGGACCGGTCCGGCTACTGGCCTCGAGCCCGGCCCTCGGGAACCCCCGAGACCGGTCGTCCTGGTCATATCGGGCCCCAATCTCGATCTGTTGGGCACACGCCAACCGGAGATCTACGGTACTGCTGTCCTGGCCGATCACATCGAGGCGGTGGTGCGCACCGCCGGGCGGATGGGTCTGGTGGCCGAGCACCATCAGTCGAACCACGAGGGTGACCTGGTGGAGGCCATCCACCAGGCTGCCGGACGGTGCGCCGCCATCGTGGTCAACGCCGGGGCGCTCACCCACTACTCGTGGTCCCTCCACGATGCCCTGGCGGCCTTCGAGGGAGTGGTGGTGGAGCTGCACCTGTCCAACCCTGCCGCCCGGGAGCCGTGGCGGCACACATCGGTGGTGGCGGCGGTGTCCGATGGCTGCATTGCCGGCTTTGGGGGCCTGGGCTACGAGCTGGCCATCGAGGCGGTCGCTCGCCTGTTGGCCCGGTCTGACAGAGTGGGTCGATGACCGGATCGGTACCCACGCCCGGCCCGGGAGGCCGGGCCATGGGCACGCCCGGCCCGGGAGGCCGAGCCATGGGCACGCCCGGCCCGGGAGGCCGGGCCATGGGCACGCCCGGCCCGGGAGGCCGGGCCATGGGCATTGGTATTGCCGGGCGGATTCCCCGGCTTCAGGAGCTGCTCCCAGGGGCCGGCTGCGATGGCCTGGTGGTCTCGGGGCTTTCCAACATCCGTTACCTGACCGGCTTCACCGGTTCCGCGGCCATCGTGCTGGTGACCGTCGACGAGGCGGTAATGGTCACCGACGGGCGCTACGACAGCCAGTCGGCCGAGGAGCTGGGTAGCGCCGGGGTGCCAGCCCGCATCGAGGTCGGCCTGCCCCCCGTCCAGGAGAGGGTCCTGGCTGAGACAGCCACCGGTCTCGGTCGCATTGGTCTGGAGGCCGGCAGCGTGAGCTGGGCCCGCCAGCGCCATCTGGCGGCCGATGTCTTCGGCCAGGCCGAGCTGGTGGCGACCGAGGGATTGGTCGAGGGCCTGCGTCTGGTGAAGGACGAGGACGAGCTGGCCGCCATGCAGACGGCCGCCGCCATAGCCGACGCCGCCCTGGCCAGAATTCGTCCACAGCTGGTAGCTGGGATGGCCGAGATTGAGGTGGCGAACATGTTGGACTTCGAGATGCGGGCCCTGGGGGCAGCCCGGCCCTCGTTCGAGACAATCGTTGCCGCGGGTCCCAATGGCGCCAAACCCCACGCCCGTCCCTCACGACGGCTGCTCGAGCGAGGAGAGCTGGTGGTGATGGACTTCGGGGCGGTGTTCGACGGGTATTGCTCGGACATGACCCGCACCCTTTGCCTTGGTGAGCCGGCTTCGCCCACCCTGGCCCGGATGGTCGAGGTGGTCCGGGCCAGCCAGGCAGCCGGGGTGACATCCGTCAGAGCGGGGGTGGTCGCGTCACAGGTGGACTCTGCCTGCCGGACGGTAATAGCCGAGGCTGGTTGGTCGGATGCCTTCGTCCACGGCACGGGCCACGGGGTGGGACTGGACATTCACGAGGGACCTCGGGTGGGGCCCACCTCTGATGATACGCTGACGGTGAACTCGGTGATCACCGTCGAGCCAGGCGTCTACCTTCCCGATCACGGTGGCGTGCGCATCGAGGACACTGTGGTGGTCACGGCCGAGGGCTGCAGGGTTCTGACCGCCTCACCCAAGGATCTGATGGTATGAAAAACCACTTGCAGCGCTGATGGCCGTCTCCACCAACGACCTGCGCAACGGCATGACCCTTGACTTACCCGAGGGCTTGTTCGCGGTGGTCGATTTCCAGCACGTCAAGCCGGGCAAGGGCGGTGCCTTCGTTCGGACCAAGCTCAAGAACGTCCGCACCGGCGCTGTCCTGGACCGCACCTACCGGGCCGATGAGAAGCTCGTCCAGGCCATCGTGGACAAACGGGAGATGCAATATCTCTACCGGGACGGCGAGCACTACGTGTTCATGGACAATGTCTCCTACGACCAGCTGCAGGTCGGTGGCCCCGCTCTGGGGGTGGCTGCCAACTACATCAAGGAGGGAGACTCTCTCGTCCTGGCCCTTTACCGGGACGAGATCGTGGGGGTTGACCTGCCGGCGTCGGTGGAGCTGACGGTCACCGACACCGAGCCTGGCTTCCAGGGAGATCGAGTCTCGGGGGCCCGCAAACCTGCCACCTTGGAGACCGGACTGGTCATCTCGGTGCCGTTGTTCGTGAACCCCGGCGATCACGTCAAGGTCGACACCCGCTCGGGCGAGTACCTGACCCGTCGAGCCTGATCAGACGGGGCCTCGGATGGCGCTGGGCACACGCCGGGCGGGTCGGGAGCGGGCGCTCTCCCTGCTCTACGAAGCCGAGGCCAAGGGCCTTTCGGTTGACGACCTGCTGGCCGAGCTGCCGGTGGAGCCTGACCCTTTCGCCTTGGATCTGGTGCGTGGGGTGGGGACCGGTTGTGAGCGCATCGACGCCGCCATCGCCAGTCACGCCATCAATTGGGAGATCAGTCGGATGCCGGCCGTGGATCGGGCCGTGCTGCGCCTGGCCGTCTACGAGCTGATGGAACGTGACGAGGTGCCCGTCGGGGTGGTGATATCCGAGGCCGTGGAACTGGCCAAGCAGTACTCGACCGAGGAGTCGGGGAGCTTCGTCAATGGCGTGCTGGCCGCCATAGCCACCGAGGCTCGCCCCGTGGAGACAGTGGAGACAGAGGTCGCCGGCCAACCCGTCGACTGATCGGTTGCTCAGGGATCCTCTCTGGAGGGCGCGGGCTCGAGCAGGGGGCCGGACGCGGGCTCGTCGGACGAGAGGTCGATGTCGATGATGTCCACCGAGATGATCGCCGCCATTCCGGTATTGGCCTGGACCTGGGAGCCGACCTGCTCCTGGATTGCCTTGGCCACCTCCAGGCAGGGATGGTCGAGGCGGGTCACGACGCAGATGTCGACCTTGGCCACGGAGTCGGTCACCTCCACACGGACCCCGTCAGTGGGCACGTCGGGAGGACGGTCCTGCAGCTGGTCGATTACCCGACCGGCCAATTTGACCACCGTCTGGCCAAGACCAGACCGCAGGGCAACCACCCCTGGCACCCGGCTGGCGTAGAAGGCGGCCACCTTGGCCACCACCACCTGGGCGATGTGTACCTCGACCGGCACCTGGTCGGGAGCGGGCTGGTTCACGGGCGCCTGGGGAAGTCCTGCTCGGGGTCGTAGAGGTCGACCACATCGACGTCCACCCGGGCGACCGTGAGGCTCAACAACCGATGGGTACCGGCCACCAGCACCCGGCGCACCGAGGCCACCGCGGTTGGGATGTCCAGGTCGTCGACCGCCACGCTGATGCTGACGGCCACCTCTACTTCCGGTGCCGCGGTCAACTCTGAGCCCGCATGGTCGGAGTGCGCAACCGTCTCGTCCTGGACCGTCTCCTCCTGGACCAGGGAGAAGATCCGGCATCGGCGAGCTCTTACACCCGGCACCTGGTCGATGAGGTGACGCAGGACCGCGGCGGCGGCGGACCTTTCCAGGCGGACCGGACCATGCGGTGAGCCCAAGATGAGCCACTCTCGAGGCCGTAGCTCGGCGCGGACCCGAGCCATGATCCGCTCGGCCAACGACGTGGGCGGCTCGACTGGCTCGCTGAGGTACTGGCTGACCGGCCCGCGAAGCGAATGGTAATCGGCCACCACCGCCTGGCAGGAGGTACACCCCCGCTCATGGGCGTCGAGGTGGCCGGCGACAGCATGGTCCCAGACCTCGGACGGATCTCGGCCGCAGATGAGGTTGGGTGGGTTCCCTGCGCTCATCGCCACGGCCTCATCACCTCCGACAATTGTTGGCGGGCCCGATAGATCCTTCCCCGCACGGCGGTTGGGCTGATACCTATCATCTCGGCGATCTGGGCGTAGCCGAGGCCGTCCTGCTCCCGCAGCACCCAACAGACCCGTTGCTCGGCGGAGAGGTCTTGGAGAGCGATGCGCAGCGCGGCCAGTTGCTCGTTGGTCTCGGCCCCTCGCTCCGGTCCGGTGGCCTCGGAGCTGGACAGCTCCGCACTGACCTGTTCCAGAGGCACTGACGAGCGCCGGGCCCGAGCCAGGTTCAGGCATCGGTTGGTAACGATGCGGTACAGCCAAGAGGAGAAGGCAGCCTCACCGCGAAAAGCATCCAGGCGCCGCCAGGCGGCCAGGAATGCTTCCTGGGTGGCCTCCTCGGCATCGCCGGCATCACCCAGGGTGCGCAGGGCCAGGCGGTACATGGCCCCCTGATGGCGCCGGACCAACGCCTCGAAGGCCCGACTGTCGCCCTCCTGGGCCCGCACCACCAAGGTGGCGTCATCCAGTTGTGCCGTGGCAGCCAAGCTACCCGAGTCACGGGAGATCCTGCGTGAGCACTGCTGTCGCATCGGGTCTTACAGGGGTAAGTGATTGAGTTTCGACTTGAGGAGAGGGACATGGGGATAGCTGACGAGGCCGGGAACAAGGCGCAGGAGCTGAAGGGCAAGGCCAAAGAGGCGGTGGGCAAGGCCACCGATGACGAAGAGCTGGAGGCTGAGGGCCGGGCCGATCAGGCCGCGGGTAACCTCAAGCAGGCTGGCCAGAAGATAAAAGACGCCTTCAAGAGCTGATCGTGGCTCGCAAGCATGAGGAGCAGGCGACCATGAGCGACCCATCGAACCCCCCCACCGACAGACAACCGTCTTCGCCGACCACCGGAGCGAGCCGCATCGAGCCTCGGGAGACTGGGAGAAGCCTGCGCACCGACCGGGGGCTCACCCACATCGCGGACACGGTGGTGGCCAAGATCGCCGGACGGGCCACCCGTGAGATCGAGGGCGTCCAGGCCATGGGAAAGGGAATGGCCCGTACGTTGGGGGCCATCCGTGCTCGGGTGCCGGGCGGAGGCGGAGCTGAGGGAGATGTCACCCAGGGGGTGACGGTCGAGGTGGGCGAGCGCCAGACTGCCATCGACATCGACATCGTGACCCACTACGGGATGAGCATCGCCGAGGTCACCGAGGCGGTGAGGGCCAACGTGATCGACCGCATCGAGTCGATGACCGGCCTGGAGGTTACGGAGGTCAACATCACGGTGGACGACCTCTACCTGGAGTCGGAGGCCAGCGGCCGCGAGGGAGCCAGGGTCGAGTAAGGCGCGGCCTGGGCCCCGGTCTATCCGGAGGTGCCTGGCCTGGTGGGGTAAACCTCGACCCCGTTGGAGCCGCAGTAGGTGGGTCTCGTGCCGGTGAGGGAAACCTGGACGAAGCCGGTGTCGTTGGGGGGGATCAGGTGGAATGCCCCGATCACCGGGCAACTCGTCTGCTTTCCCACCGGGTTCTCTGGAACTCCGACGGTGAAGGATGCCTTGGCTCCGGGATCCAGTATCACGGACTGGGCCCCAGCGCCGGATGGTGTCGTGGATTGCCGGCTGTCCTGGGTTGTAGGGAGGTGGCCGGCCGGGTCGTACAATGACACGCCGAAGTATCCACCTAACGAGCACGGGCGTGGGCCGTTGTTGGTGGCCACGAAGCTGTATATGCCGGTCCCCCCGGCGCCATTCACAGCGGGCAGGACCACCCCCAACTGGCCAGGTGGGCAGGCCCCGGATCCGGTGGGAGTGGAGCTGGCGGGTACCGATGAAGAGGGCGCCCTGGTGGATGAGGACACAGGTCCGGACGTTGCCGGTGAGGTGGTGCCCGAGCCTGGCGTTGTGACTGGCCCGGAGGTCGGAGCGGTCACCCCTCCAATGGTGGCGCTCCCCGCCTGCTTGGTGCCTGAGCTGCACCCGCTGGCGGCCAACGAGAACGTGATAGCCGCCGCCCCGGCCATGCATCTCCGATTCCAGGGTCCCCATCTTGGCGCTCCCCCTCTACCGGTAGAGCCACTTTATGCCTTTCTATCTCGAAACCCGCCATGGCCACCGGTGCTAGGGTCGGAGCCTGACCGTGAAGCGGGTCCAGAGAGGCACGCACGGACAGGAGGAGCCCGCAGTGGCCGAACGAGAGCGGATGTTGACGCCCCCCAGAGGGGGCGTTTTCGTTGCCCGGGCCCAGGTGATGACGGCCGATGACGTCACCCGGGCGCTGACCCGCATCGCCCACGAGGTGGTCGAGAGAAACCACGGTCTGCACGACCTGGTCCTGATGGGCCTGCAGACCGGAGGGGTGCCCCTGGCTCGGCGCCTGGCAGCCACCCTCGAGGAGGTGGGTCACCAGGAGGTGCCGGTGGCCACCCTGGACGTGGCCTTCTACCGTGACGACATAGGTTTGCGCCCGGTGCTGCCCGAGGCGGTTACCGAAATCGCCGGGGACCTGACGGCCAAGACGGTGGTCCTGGTCGACGATGTGCTCTTCACCGGGCGCACGGTTCGGGCCGCCCTCAATGCCCTGCCCGACTACGGCCGGGCCCGGGCCGTGCAGCTGGCGGTGATGGTCGACCGTGGCCACCGGGAGCTGCCGATCCGGCCTGACTACGTGGGCAAGAACCTGCCAACCCGGCGTGACGAGCTGGTGGACGTGAGTGAGTCGGGGGTGGTCCTGGGCGACGTGGTGGCTCGGTGACGGGGAACCCGGTGACAGGGAACCCGGTGACGGCAGGGAACCCGGTGACGGCGCGTGAGGGGTGCCCTGCCCCCCGCCATCTGCTCTCGGTGGCTGACCTTGGCCGGGTGGGGATCGAAGAGGTCATGGCCCTGGCCGACTCCTTCGCCGAGGTCAGCGAGCGCACCATCCCCCGGGTTCCCGCCCTGCGGGGCAAGACGGTGATCTCGTTGTTCTACGAGGACTCCACCCGCACCAGGCTGTCCTTCGAGGCGGCGGCCAAGCGCCTGTCGGCCGACACCTTGACCTTCACGGTGTCGGCGTCCTCGGTCAGCAAGGGAGAGTCCCTGCGGGACACGGCCGAGACCATCAGCGCCATGGGAGTGGACGCGGTAGTGGTTCGCCATGCCTCGGCCGGGGCACCTGCGCAGGTGGCGTCCTGGGTCGACGCCTGCGTTATCAATGCCGGTGATGGTTGGCACGAGCACCCCACCCAGGCCCTTCTCGACTGCTTCACCATCCGCCAGCACCGCGGTGGGCTGGCTGGCCTGCGCATCGCCATCGTCGGCGACGTCAAGCACAGCCGGGTGGCCCGCTCGGCGGTGCTGGCCTTCACCATCCTGGGGGCGGAGGTGACCCTGGTGTCGCCCCCCACCCTCCTTCCCCCCTCGCTGGTCGGGTGGCCGGTGGAGGTGAGCCACGACCTCGACGCGGTGGTGACCAAGGCTGACGTCGTTTACCTGTTGCGGGTCCAGGCCGAGCGGACGACCGAGAGCCTCCTGCCCTCGCTACGGGAGTACACCGCCGGCTACGGGCTCACCCGGGAGCGGGGCCGCCTGCTGTCCGGCGATGCACTGGTCATGCATCCCGGGCCCATGAACCGGGGAGTGGAGATCGCCGCCGAGGTGGCCGAGCTGCCGGCGTCGGTGGTCAGCCGCCAGGTGGCCAACGGCGTGGTCGTGCGCATGGCCGTGCTCTATCTGTTGCTGGGATCGGGGGCCGGTCTTGACGGCTGAACCGGCGGTGCTCGCCATCCGGGGGGGCCAGGTGATCGACGCCGGAGGATGCCGCCTGTCCGACGTCCTCCTGCGGGGGGAGCTCATCGAGGCAGTCGGCCCAGGTCTGGACGTGCCGGCGGGAGCCAGGGTGCTGGACGCTGGCGGGTGCGTGGTGGCTCCTGGCCTGGTGGATCTGCACACCCACCTGCGCCAACCGGGCCGGGAGGAGGCCGAGTGCGTGGAAACCGGTGCCCGGGCGGCTGCCCTGGGTGGTTACACCGCGGTGGTGGCCATGCCCAACACCGAGCCGGCTCTGGACTGCGCCGGGGCGGTGCGCCAGGTCCTCGATCTGGGACTGAGCGCCATGGTCGATGTCTCGGTGGCCGGGGCCATCTCGGTGGGTCGCCAGGGTGAGCGCCTGGCTCCCATGGCCGAGATGGCGGCCCTCGGGGTGCGGATCTTCACCGACGACGGCGACGGGGTCCAGGACGCCCGGCTCATGCGCCGGGCCTTCGAGTACTCCCTGCCTCTGGGGGTCACCCTGGCCCAGCACTGCGAGGACTCCTCGTTGGCCGCCGGGAGCCAGATGCACGAGGGGGAGTGGTCGGCCCGCCTGGGCCTACCCGGCCAGCCCGGCCTGGCCGAGGAGCTCATGGCCTGGCGGGACATGGCCCTGGCCCGCCTGACCGGCGGACGCCTCCACCTGCTGCACCTGTCCACTGCGGCGTCCATGGAGCTGGTCCGGGCGGCCAAGGCCGACGGGGTGGCGGTCACCGCCGAGGTCACCCCTCACCACCTCTGTCTCAGCGATGCGGCAGTGGCCGGCTATGACGCAGCGTTCAAGGTCAACCCGCCGCTGCGGGAACCAAGTGACGTGGCCGCCCTGCGGGGCGCCCTGGCCAACGGAGCGATCGACGCCATCGCCACCGACCATGCTCCCCACGCCCCGGAGGCCAAGGAAGCTCCCTTCGACCGCGCCGCGCCCGGGATGATCGGCCTGGAGACCGCCCTGGGAGTGATCCTCACCGAGCTGTCATCCGACCTGTCTCTCGCCACCATCTTGGGGCTCCTGTCGTGGCAGCCAGCCTCCATCGCCGGGCTGGCGGCCCACGGCGGCCCGGTGGCGGCCGGTGCGGTGGCCAACCTCTGCGTGATCGACCCGGCAACCACCTGGACGGTCGACCCTGCCCAAGGCGCCAGTCGCAGTCGCAATACGCCCTTTGCCGGCAAGCGTCTCACCGGCCGCCTACGCCACACCGTGTACCGCGGGGAGCCCGTGGTGATCGACGCCGAGCCCCAGCGATGAGGGGCGACCCCCTCGAGGTGGGACAGGCGGCCGGCGCAGAGGCGCACCTGGTGCTGGCCGACGGCACGGTGTTCGAGGGCGAGGCCGCCGGTTTCCAGCCGCCGGGCGGTCTGGTCAGCGGTGAGCTGGTCTTCAACACGGTGATGAGCGGCTACCAGGAAGTAATCACCGACCCGTCCTACTCCGGCCAGATCGTGGCCTTCACCTACCCCCACATAGGCAACTACGGGGTGGCACCCCCCGACGGGGAGAGCAGCCGGCCTCACTGTCGGGGCATCGTGGTGCGCGAGCTGGCCGGCCGGCGCAGCAACTGGCGCTCGGTGGAGGATCTGGGCACCTACCTGACCCGCCATCAGGTGCCGGCCATCAGTGGGATCGACACCCGGCGGCTGACTCGTCACATCCGTGAGGCCGGCTCTATGGGGGCGGCCTTCGGCTCGGTCGACGAGGGATCTCTGCTGGGCGCGGCCCAGGCGGAGCCCGGGACCGACGGGACGGACCTGGTGGCCGGGGTCACTACTACCGCGCCCTATCGGTGCGGTCACGGGCCGTTCCAGGTGGTGGCGTATGACTTTGGGGTCAAGTCCTCCATGCTGGGCCACCTCGCAGGGCTGGCCACGGTGGAGGTGGTCCCCGCCTCCACGCCGGCCGAGGAGGTCCTGGACCGCCGGCCCGACGGTGTCTTCCTGTCCAACGGGCCGGGCGACCCGGCGGCTCTGGGCTATGCGGTAGAAGCCATCTCCACCCTGGTGGGCGAGGTGCCGGTGTTCGGCATCTGCATGGGATATCAGCTGCTGGCCCTGGCCCTGGGCGGGTCCACCTTCAAGCTGGCCTTTGGCCACCATGGCGGCAACCATCCGGTTCGTCGTCTGGCCACCGGGTCGGTGGAGATCACCAGCCACAATCACAGCTATGCGGTCGCCGAGGACTCACTGGAGGGGACCGACATCTCCCACATCGACCTCAACGACGGGGTGGTGGAGGGCATCACGGCACCCGGCCGGCGGGCCTTCGGGGTCCAGTACCACCCAGAGGCGGGGCCAGGCCCGCACGACGCCAGGTACCTGTTCGAGGAGTTCCGGGCGCTCATGTCCGGCACGGCCGGCTCGAGTGGGGGAGGAGGGCGTGGCTAGGAGAGAGGATATTTCGAGCATCCTGGTCATCGGCTCGGGACCCATCGTGATCGGCCAGGCCTGCGAGTTCGACTACTCGGGTACTCAGGCCTGCCGGGTGCTGGGCGAGGAGGGGTACCGGGTGGTGCTGGCCAACTCCAACCCGGCCACCATCATGACCGACCCCGAGCTGGCCGCCGCCACCTACGTCGAGCCCCTGGACGCCGACGTGCTGGAGGCCATCATCGAGCGGGAGCGACCCGACGCCATGCTGGCCACCCTGGGGGGCCAGACCGCCCTCAACCTGGCCATGGCCCTGGTCGAGCGGGGGGTGCTGGATCGCTACGGGGTGGAGCTGATCGGGGCCAGCGCCGAGGCCATCCGCACCGCCGAGGACCGGGGCCGGTTCAAGGCGGCCATGATCGGCATAGGGCTGTCCGTGCCGGCGTCGGGCTTTGCCCACTCGCTGGACGAGGCCATGGCGGTGGGGGAGACGGTCGGCTTTCCCTTGATCATCCGGCCGTCGTTCATCCTGGGGGGGGCGGGCACGGGCATCGCCGCCGACGCCGAGGAGCTGCGCCAGCTGGCCACCAAGGGGCTGGCCACCAGCCCGGTCAGCGAGGTCCTGGTCGAGCACTCCATCGCCGGTTGGAAGGAGTACGAGCTGGAGGTTATGCGGGACCGGGCCGACAACTGCGTGGTGGTCTGCTCCATCGAGAACCTGGACCCGATGGGCGTTCACACCGGGGACTCCATCACCGTGGCCCCGGCCCAGACTCTGTCGGACTTCGAGTACCAGGAGATGCGCGACGCCGCCTTTGCCTGCATCCGCCGGATAGGGGTGGAGACGGGCGGGTCCAACATCCAGTTCGCCATCGATCCGGCTGACGGGCGCATGGTGGTGATCGAGATGAACCCTCGGGTGTCGCGCTCCTCGGCCCTGGCCTCCAAGGCCACCGGCTTCCCCATCGCCAAGATCGCCGCCCGGTTGGCGGTGGGCTACACCCTCCCCGAGATCACCAACGACATCACCGGCCAGACGCCGGCATGCTTCGAGCCGACGATCGACTACGTGGTGACCAAGGTGCCCCGCTGGGCCTTCGAGAAATTCCCCGGGTTGTCCGAGGTGCTGGGCACCCGGATGCAGTCGGTCGGAGAGGCGATGGCCATCGGGCGGACCTTTGCGGAGTCCCTGCAGAAGGCGCTGCGCTCCCTGGACCACGGCCGCTGGGGACTCAACTGCGACCCCGCGGAGGGCGCCTTGGACGCCCTCGACGATGACGAGCTGGTGCGCCGGGCGGCGATTGCCACGCCGGACCGGCCCTTCCAGCTGGAGGCGGCCTTGCGGCGGGGGGTGAGCATCGAGCGACTGGCCGACGTCACCCGAGTCGACCCGTGGTTCTTGGACCAGATGGGCCAGATCTCGGCCGAGCGAGCCAGACTGGCGGCTCTCGCGGATCGGGGACCGGCGGCCGGCGGACTGGCTGCCCTGGGGCGGCGGGACTGGCGACGGGCCAAGCGCCTGGGGTTCAGCGATGCCCAGCTGGGATGGCTGTTGGGCTCGTCCCAAGAGGACGTGAGAGCGGCCCGTCTGGATGCGGGAGTTCGCGCCACCTTCAAGACGGTCGACACCTGCGGCGCGGAGTTCGCAGCGTCCACCCCCTACCACTACTCCACCTACGAGGAGGAGAACGAGGTGGGGCCCAGCGATCGTCCCCGGGTGGTGATCCTCGGCTCGGGGCCCAACCGCATCGGCCAGGGCATCGAGTTCGACTACTGCTGCGTCCACGCCAGCTTCGCCCTGCGGGAGGCCGGCTACGAGACGGTGATGGTGAACTGCAACCCTGAGACGGTCTCCACCGACTACGACACCAGCGATCGTCTCTACCTGGAACCATTGATGGACGAGGACGTGGCCAACGTCTTGGCCGCTGAGCAAGCGGCGAGCGTGGACGGCGGCTCGGTGGTCGGGGTGATCGTGGCCCTCGGCGGGCAGACTCCGCTCAAGCTGGCCGGACAGCTACCAGCGCACCTGGTGCTGGGCACCAGCCCGGATTCGATCGACCTGGCCGAGGACCGCCAGCGCTGGAGCGAGCTGTGCTCCCGATTGGGGATTCCACAGCCTCCGGGGGGAACTGCCCGCAATCTGTCCGAGGCCCGAGAGGTGGTGGATGGCATCGGCTACCCAGCCCTCGTCCGGCCCAGCTACGTCCTGGGTGGGCGGGCCATGGAGATCGTCTACGACGACCAGAGCCTGGTCCGGGCCATGGCCGAGCTGGCCACCTTCGCAGCTCCGGCTCCGAGGCCCGTCTCAGTGGCCGGGACCGGGGCGGCCGGGACCGGGGCGGCCGGGACCGGGGCGGCCGGGACCGGGGCGGCCGGGACCGGGGCGGCCGGGACCGCGGTTGATGGTCTGCCCTTTTCCGTGGCCGCTGACGCGCCTATATCGCAGCTGACGACCACAAAAAGTCAGCAACCCGCTGTCCCTGGTTCTCTTGGTCGGGAAGGAGGGCTCTCGGCTGAGCGGCCGGTCCTGGTGGACCGCTTCTTGGAGGACGCCATCGAGGTGGACGTGGATGCCGTGCGCGACGCCAACGGCGAGGTGGTCATCGGGGGGGTGATGGAGCACGTCGAGGAGGCCGGTGTCCACTCGGGAGATTCGGCCTGTGTGCTGCCGCCGCCCACCTTGTCGTCCGAGACCGTCGGGGTCATCGAGGACCACACCCGGACCATTGCCGCCGCCCTCGACGTGAGAGGGCCACTCAACGTCCAGTACGCGGTGAAGGGTGATCAGGTCTTCGTGATCGAGGCCAATCCCCGGGCCAGCCGAACAGTGCCGTTCGTGTCCAAGGCCACCGGAGTACCGCTGGCCAAGGTGGCCGCCCGGGTCATGGTGGGGGCCACTCTGGCCCAGCTACGCGCCGAGGGCCTCCTGCGGCCGCCGATCACCGGCGGCCACGTGTCAGTCAAGGAGGCGGTTCTTCCTTTCGACCGTTTCTCGGACGTGGACAGTCTGCTGGGGCCCGAGATGCATTCGACGGGTGAGGTCATGGGAGTCGACACCACCTTCGGTCTGGCCTTTGCCAAGAGCCAGATGGCGGCGGGGAGCCGGCTACCGGAGAGCGGTTCGGTGTTCATGTCCCTGGCTGGCCGAGACAAGGCGGGAGGCGTACCCGTGGCCAGACGCTTTGTGGAGCTGGGCTTCACCATCGCCGCCACCGCCGGGACGGCCGCCCATCTGCTGGCCCACGGAGTGCCGGTGGCCACAGTGGTGGCCAAGGTGGACGACCTTGGTGAGGCCGGTGACGCCTTAGGCGAGGCCTTCGGCAGCGAGCTCGGCGCGCCTGCCAGCGGCGAGGTCCGTCCGACTGCCAGCGGCGAGGTCCGTCCGACTCCCGCCAGTGGGGATGAGTCCAGCCCCGCCGCGGGCCCTGCCGCGGGCGGGGTGGACGCCGTCGAGCTGATGGCCAGCGGCCAGGTCACCCTGGTGGTCAATACGCCCCATGGGCGACGACCGCGGGCGGACGGAGCTCATATTCGTGCGGCCGCCAGCCTGCACGGGGTGCCCTGCCTCACCACTCTGGCCGCGGCTCGAGCGGCCGCCGCCGGCATCGCCGATTGGGCGATCCACCGCTTGGCGGTGCGGCCATTGCAGGATTATCACCGACTCGACCAGCCCCGCTTGCCACTTTGAGGAGGCTTCCGTGACACGGCGGGGCGGGCGGTGGTGGCGGCGGCCCAGTTCCAACAAACGGTGGCTGTGGGGTGAGTCCAGCGAGGCTGGCCACTCTGGTCCGAAAAGTGGCTGCTATAGCAACCATTTTTCGGACCAGAGTTGGTCCGGGTCGTTTCCGGGCGTGGATCTGGCCACCATGGTGGGCTCGGTCCGTCTGGCTAATCCAGTTATGACCGCCTCGGGAACGTCGGGTCATGGTGCCGAGCTGGCGCCCTACTTCGACTTGGGGTCGCTGGGCGCGGTAGTCGTGAAGTCCCTGGCTGACCGGCCCTGGCCCGGCAACCCAGCGCCTCGCGTGCACCCGAGCCCGGCCGGGATGCTCAACAGCGTGGGGCTTCAGGGTCCTGGCGTCGCCGCCTGGCTGGATGACGACCTCCCCCTCCTGTTGGCCACCGGTGCTCGGGTGATCGTCAGCATCTGGGGGGCTCGGGTGGAGGAGCTGGCCCGGGCTGCACAACTGCTGGCTGGCGCACCTCCTGAGGTAATTGCGGTGGAGGTCAACCTGAGCTGTCCCAACCTGGAAGACCGCCGTCGGATGTTCGCCCACTCGGCCTCGGCCACGGCCGACGCGGTGGCCGCCACCGCCGGCTGCGGCCGGCCCCGGTGGGCCAAGCTCAGTCCCAACGTGGCCGATCTGTGCGAGATCGCCGGAGCCGCCCTGAGAGCGGGGGCCGACGCCCTTACCCTCGTCAATACCCTCCTCGGGATGGCCATCGACCCGGTCACCGGGCGACCCCGCCTGGGTGGCGGGATAGCCGGACTGTCCGGCCCGGCCATGCACCCGGTGGCGGTACGGGCCGTGCATGACTGCCGAGCGGCTTTCCCCGATGCACCCATCGTGGGTGTTGGTGGCGTGGCCAGAGGCATTGATGCGGCCGAGCTTCTGGTGGCCGGGGCCGACGCCGTCCAGGTGGGTACGGCCAGCTTTGCCGACCCGAGGGCCCCGGCCAGAGTTCTCGCCGAACTGGGCCAGTGGTGCCAGACCAACGGCGTTTCACGAGTCGCCCAGATCACAGGAGCTGCCCATGAACGAGGCCAATGACCCAGCCGGTTCCAATCACCCAGCCGGCCCAGCCGGCCCAGCCCGCCCAGCCCGCCCAGCCGGCCCCAATGATCCAGCCGGCCCCAATGGTCCCGCCGGCTCATATGACGTCGCCGAGCCCTACCCCCTTCGCCAGCGCCTGGCTCTGGCCCTGGACGTGGACGACCTGGTGGAAGCCACCCGGCTGGCCCGCGACCTGCAGCCGTGGTTCAGTGTGGCCAAGGTGGGCTTGGAGCTCTTCAGCGCAGCCGGCCCCGAGGTGGTGGCCGCCCTGGATGGTTGCGGCTACCGGGTTTTCATCGACCTCAAGTTGCACGACATTCCCACGACCGTGGGCCGGGCCAGCCGGGTCCTGGGTGGGTTGGGCGCCAGCTACATGACCATGCACGCCGAGGGCGGGGTTCCTATGCTGCACGCCGGGGTGGAGGGCTTGGCTGACGGGGCGGCCGCCGCCGGTTGTCCCCCACCGGTAGCTCTGGCCGTCACCGTGCTCACCAGCGCGCCCATCGCAGCGTCAGAGGTGCTGGAAGAACGGGTGGCGGCCGCCCGGGCGGTGGGTTGTGGTGGAGTGGTGTGCGCGACAGGCGATGTCGGGTTGGTCAAGGCCTTGGACCAGCACCTCTTCGCCGTGGTACCCGGTATCCGCCCGGCAGGGACCAGGCACCATGATCAGGGCCGGGCGGCCACCCCCCAGGCCGCGCTGGCGGCCGGAGCCGACCTGCTGGTAGTGGGCCGGGCGGTTACCGCTGCACCCGACCCTCAGGCGGCTGCTTGCAGCCTGGTGGAGTCAGTGATCTCCGGCGTGGCTGGTTCGGCCAAAGAGTCATCGGGGGCGTGAGCGTCTGGCGTCGGGACCTCTGCGCCGCGCTGTACGGCTATTCCCGATCCTGCTCCAGATCGACGGCTTCGTAGGACCACAGCTCGCTGGAGACGGTGACCGGCTCCGGCCTCTCGCTGGGAGGAGCGCTGCTTGCGGGGCCGGCATCTGCTCCCCGGTGACCGTGGGCGAAGGCTGGGGAGGCGGCCCAGTCCTCAAAGGCCTTGGCGTCTCGCCAGCGCGTCACCACCAGCCAGGTCGGTCGGCCATCGGTCGGCTGGAGGAGCTCGAAACCCTCGAACCCTTCAGCCGTATCTACTGCTCGCGCTCGGCCGGCGAACCTTCGTGCCAGCTCGGGCCCCTTGCCCTCGGCTACCTCAATGGCATTGATCCGGATGATCGACATGGCCCCATCATCCCCCATCGCCGGGGGGCACTGATTTCAAGCCGCTGTCGGGCCATTGGACGACCACCCAGCATCCGCAGGGCGACTGTCAAACGGGAACGACTCGATCAGGTGCTCGATCCCGGCGAGGTCCCCGCCATTGCGGGTGTACAGCCGGGCCGAGTGGGCGTGAGCGGTGGCGGCAATCAGGAGGTCCATTACTGGGAATGGAGGTTGGCGTGAGGTACCCGACCGCCAGCTGGCTCAGGAGTCCCTCTGAGTCGCCGACAGCTCGTCCATCCGGTAGAGCGCACTGAGGGTGATGCCCTCTGCGGCCAGGGCCTCGGCGCCTCCCGCTTCCCGGTCGATGACACACAGCGCCCCGGTGACCACCGCCCCCAGTTCCCGCAGGGCACGGCAGGAGGCAACCACCTGGCCTCCGGAGGTGACCACGTCCTCCACCACAACCAGGTGCAGGCCGGCTACCTCCCCTCCCTCGGCCAGGCGAGACGTGCCGTAGGTCTTGGCCTGTTTGCGAACGAAGACCGCCGGCAACCCACTCAGCGCCGACATCGCCACCGCCAACGGCACCCCGCCGAGCTCCAGGCCGGCCAGGGCCACGCTCCCCGGTGGGATCAACCCGGTCATTGCCCTACCCACCTCGGCCAGCAGGACGGGGTCCGACTCGAAGCGGTACTTGTCGAAGTACTCGGTGCTGGTGGCTCTCGACCGCAGGGTGAAGGTGCCCCGCAGATGGGAGCGTCGGTAGATCTCCCTGGCCAGCTCAGTCCGGTTCAACGGCCTCACCTCCCAGGAGAGCGGCCCCCAGCACGGCGGCCAGGGCGGCGCAGATCGCCGCTCCCAGGAAAATGGTGTGAAGCTCGCTCAGTACGGCGTGACTCACCGCTGTCTGGTAAGCCTGACAGTTCCCCGGGCTGGCCGGGCACAGGCGCAGCGGTGAGCCGATGTGGGTCTGGGCGGCGAAGAAGCGGTGCAGACCAACCGCCGTGAGCACCGACAGTCCGACCAGCATCCCGATGCTTCGAGCCACCACCACCAAGGCACTGGCCACCCCGTGGAGCTGAGGGCGCACCGCACCCAGCATGGCCGAATTGACCGGGGCGATGGCCAGTCCAAAGCCCAGCCCACAGGCGACCAGCACCAGGTCGCTGGCATGCAGGGGGAAGCCAGACGCCAGCTGGGAGCCGAGGGTGGTGTTTGACCAAGTGGTCATGACGCCAAACATGGCGGCCGCCAGGGCCATGCCCACGGCGGTGACCGCCGGATTGGCCAGGGCCGCCCCGGAGGCGGCCCGGCGACCCAGGGCCGCCCCGGAGGCGGCCCGGCGACCCAGGGCCGCCCCGGAGGCGGCCCGGCGACCCAGGGCCGCCCCGGAGGCGGCCCGGCGACCCAAGTCCACCCCGGCCGCCCCCCGGCGACTCAGGCGGCGGCAGGCGATGCCACCCAGGACAGCGCCCACCGGCACGGCGGCGAGGAACCTGACCAGGACCAGTGCGGCATCCAGTTGTGAGCCGGGGAAGCGGGTGACCCGGGCGAAGATCGGGAGATCCACCAATGCAGCCATCAGAGCTGCTCCTACGGCCAGGTTGGTGAAGATCGCGCCATAGGCCGGCCGAGCCGAAAAGGCGTGGAAGTCGACCAGAGGCACTCGACAGTGGATCTCTCGCCAGGCGAACAGCCCGGCCAAACCGGCTGCGATGGGCAGCGCCACCCTCGCCTGGCTGCCGAGGACCTGGTGGCCAGGATCGGCGGTGGCAAAGGCCACGATTATGCCGGCCAGCGCGCCGCCCAGCAGGATGGCGCCGGTGGTGTCGGACGACCGCATGGCGGCAGGCAGCTGCCGGAGGGGGATCAAAGGCCGCACCGGACCCCGCAGCCGCACCGGGGCTCTCGGCCGCACCGGGCTCGGCAGCCGCGCCGGGACCATTGGCAGTACCGGGGCGACGAGCTCCCAGGCGGCGAAGGCGAACGCCAGCCCAAGGGTGATCAGGGCCAGGGGCGTGCTCGCCCCCGCCCATCGGCCACCGGCCAGGGGCTCGTACAGTCGCCCCCAGGTGATGCTGGTGGCCAGTGCCGTAGGGGCGGCCAGGAAGAGGACCCCCCCGGCCACCGCCAGCCCAGCCAGAACCCCTCCCACCAGGTCTGGCCGGTCACCAGCGCGGGCGAGGGCGCCCAGCGGGGCGGGGACCGGGGGACTGGCGCCCGCCGCCGCCCCGAGACCCACCGCCGGCCGGGGTGCTGAAGCCCGTCTCCGGGTGGCCACCAGGCCAGCGGCCAGCCCGGCGCCCACCGGCAGGTTGATCCAAAAGATCGCCCGCCACCCGGCCAGGGCCACGACCAGCGCCCCGTACAGTGGGCCGACCACGCTTCCCAGCTCCTGGACCGCTCCCACCACGCCTAGGGGCAGGCCCCTGCGGGGGGCGGGCCACAGGTCGGCCACCAGGGCCAGGGTTACCGGTACCAGGCCCCCACCTCCGAGGCCCTGGATGGTCCGGCCCACCACCACCGTGGCCAGGGTGTGGGCTCCGGCGGTGAGGGCCGAGCCCAGGGCGAAGGTGACCAGGCAGCCGACCAGGGCCGGGGTGCGCCCATAGTTGTCGGAGAGCCTGCCGACCAGGGGCAGCATGGCCACATAGCCGAGCAGGAAGCCGCTGATGATCGGGGCGGCCTCCTGCAGGTGGTCAAGGCTGAGACCGACGCCGCCCAGCATGTTGGGCAGCACCAGCACAACTACATAGGTATCGGCCGCCCCCAGCAGCACTGCCGCGCTGGCCAGGCCCAGCTGCCAGCCAGCCCTGCTGCCCACTCGCTCAGGTGGGGGGTGCAGCGATGGTGACCTTCTCGCCATAGTCCTCCAGGACGAGGGTGTAGGTGACGCTCTTTCCCTTGTCCAGGAGCGGTCCGGTCAGCACCACTCGGCGCAGCTGATGGGAAGTCGGGTCGATCCCCACCGTGCCCTTGACCTCTCCTGAGCGCTGGGTGGTGTCCAGCACGGAGGCCACCCGGGCGGCCGGCAGGGTGATGTGCACCTCGTCCAGCGACTCACCCTGGTAGCGGTCGGATGGCGCGGTGGTGGCGCTGTTCGCCGAGGTGAGCAGGCTGGTGATGCCGGTGTTGGGATCGATGAGCCGGCCCGGGTCGGACACGCCAAACTCGGAGGGCTTGACCGGGTTATAGCCGTTGGTGAAGGGCAACTGAGCATAGACCGTGCCCCCAACCGAGATCACCTTGACGTCAAGGCTGGCCCCCGCCTGGCTCAGCATGAGCGTTCCCCTGAAGGCGGCCGGACGAGCCACATCCCCCATCCCCCCCACCAGCGCCAGGCCGCCCCCCCCGACACCGGAGCTGGACAGGGTGAAGCGGACCGCCGAGGTGGCATCCAGGGTGGACTTGGCCCTCCCGAGCAGAGCTTGGGGATCGGCTCGGTTGGCCGACGGCGACGACGTGCAGCCGGCCAGGGCCACCATCCCGAGAGTGGCCACCGCGGCTGTGGCCTGACGCATCAGGCGGTGCGCGAAAGTGGGCGAACCGGGCGTCACTCTTAGTGCCCACTTTCGCTCAGTGCTACCCGTGGGGGACCGTCATTGGCCAGCTCAGGAGCGGGCAGGACCACGTCCGCCAGGTCGCCTCGCTGGCCGTCCCATTGTTCGGCGGCTGACTTCTCGCGGAAGTAGGCGACGACGGACGCCGCCACTGCCACCACCGGCACGGCCAGAAAGGCGCCCAGGACCCCAGCCAGGATCCCACCCAGCGACAGCGACAACAGCACCGCCAGGGGGTGGAGCTTGACCGCTCGGCCGAGCACCAGGGGACCCACCAGGTAACCCTCGGCGTGGTGGATGACGATGGTCAGGCCCAATACCAGCAGGGCGGCCACCCCGCCCTTGGCCACCAGGGCGACCAGGATGGCCAGGCCGCCCGCGGCAATGGCTCCCACGATGGGCAGGAAGCCGCCGAAGAAGGTCAGCAGGGCGATGGGCAGCACCAGGGGCACTCCGATGATCACCAGGCCAACGGTCATGAGGATGGCGTTGACCAGTCCGTTGGCCGCCGTGCCCCTGACGTAGGCCGACAGGGTGGTCCAGGCTCGACCGCCGATGGCCCGCAGGTCGGCGGCCCGCGGCTCGCTGGCCAGGCCCAGTGCCCACTGGCCGATACGGGATCCGTCCTTGACGAAGAAGAAGGTGATCACCATGGTGAGCAGGATGCCGGCCAGCACCTCGATGACCAGAGTCGCCCCGGAGATCGCTCCCTGGGCGATCTTGCCGCCATTGGACTTGAGCTCCTGGCCGATCTTGCCCACGTAGCCGTTCACCTGCTTGTGGGAAACGTGCAGCGGTCCGGTCTCGGCCCAGTGCTCGGCCTGCCTGATGCCCACCGACAGCTCCCGCCCCAGCTTGGTGAACTCGTGCTCGACCGTGGGCAGCAGGCCGAGGACCATACCGACCACCGCACCGATGGCGCAGAGAAAGACGACCCAGGTGGCCAGCAGGGGCGGGAAGCGGTGCCGGCACAGCCATCGGGCCGGGGGCACCAGGATGGTGGAGGCGAACAGAGCCACGACAATGGGCATGATGATCACCCGCAGCTTGTCGAAGGCATGGCCCAGGACGTACAGGGCGGCGGCAATGAGGAGTAAGCGCCACGACCAGGCTGCGCCGGTGCTGATCCATCTGGGCACGCCCGCATCGGGTGCGCCAGAGAGCCGGACCTCTTGCGTCTCCTCCGGCGTCATGGTGATCCCTCCGTACGGCCTCTACGCCCAGAGCTGCTGTTGGTCCAGCCGCCGTGGGTCACGCTGGGCAGGGGCCTTGCTGGCTTGCCGGGTGAAATGCCTGGCTAAAGTGTACCTATATGGCACGCAACAACGACCGCGACCGGGGCAAGAAGCGTACTCCCAAGGATCTCGGACGCCGGGGCAAACCCAAGGTATGCACATTTTGCCAGGACCATACCCTGGTGCAGTGGAAGGACGTGGCCATGATGCGCCGTTTCATGAGCGACCGCGGCAAGATCAAGGCTCGTCGGGTCACGGGCAACTGCGCCCAGCACCAGCGTGATGTGGCGGTGGCCATCAAGACCGGTCGGGAGATGGCCCTCTTGCCCTACACGCAGCGCACGGTGAGTGATCGGCCCAGCGGCCGGGGCAGAGGATCGGGCCCGGGTGGTCCTGGACGGGGCCCCCGCCGGGATGGTGATTCGGAGGCGACTTCGACATCGGACCGGGGAGCGCCCGATCGCGGCCAGCGCGGGCCACGGATGCCAACGCCAGCGTCCGGGCCAGATGGCCCCAGCGTCGGGGCCAGCGACGCCGGGGCCAGCGGCGCTGGGGCTGAGCCGGCTGGGGCTGGCGCTGAGCCTGGGCCGGTGGCCGCCGGTTCTCCTACCGCCTGAACCGCCCATGGCGGCATCCGTCGAGCACTGCCGGGGACCGGCGCCCAGCATGAGCGAGATTGAGGCACGAATGCGCTCTGGAGGCCTGGATCCGAGATCGTGGGGCAATGGTCCGGGCGACCGCTACGGCTGGCACGACCACACCTACCACAAGGTCTTGTATTGCGTGGAGGGAAGCATCGTGTTCCACACACCAGACGGGGATCTGGGCCTTGCCCCTGGAGACCGGTTGGATCTCCCGCCCGGCATTGAGCACGCCGCCACCGTCGGGGACCGAGGCTGTCGCTGCGTCGAGGCCCCGGCCGCGTCCACCTGATCTTGGGCAGCTGTCCTCAGCCGACTGGGCAGCCGTGGAGGCCCTCAGCCGACTGGTAGCCGACCGGCGGCCCTCCTCAGCCGAACGAGGCGCGGGTCAGGGGCATCCCTGACTCGCCATTGCTCGCCGGTTTGACTCCGAGGACCTGGTGGATGCTTATCTCGCCGCTCTCGAAGCTGAGCACCGAGCCGGTCATGTAGAGGCGCCAGATCCTGGCCCTGGCCGGGCCCACCAACGCCACCGCCTGGTCCCAGTGCGCCTCCAGGTTGTCCAGCCAGCGCCGCAGGGTGAGGGCATAGTGCTCCCGCAGCGCCTCGACGTCTCGCACCTCGAAGCCGGCCTCCTGCATGGCCGCCACCACTATGGCCACGTCTTGCAACTCGCCGTCGGGGAAGACGTAGCGCAACAGGAAGGAGGTGTCGTCGTAGTCGGTCCCGCCCGGCGTGGAGATGGCGTGGTTGAGCAGCCGACCCCCCGGTTCCAGCAGGGCGAACAGCACCTCGAAGTACTGGCCCAGGCGAGCCTTGCCGACATGCTCGAACATCCCGATGCTGGAGACAGCGTCGTAGCGCTCACCCCCGAGGTCGCGGTAGTCCTGGAGGCGGATCTCCACCTGGTCGCCCAGCTGCTCCTCGATCACGCGCTGGACGGCCCACTCTCGCTGCTGGGCCGACAGGGTTATGCCCACCGCCGAGACACCATGGCAGCTGGCCGCGTGGCGAGTCATCCCACCCCACCCGCAGCCCACGTCGAGCATGCGCAAGCCCGGTCGCAGACCCAGCTTGTTGCAGATGAGCTCGTATTTGGCGGCTTGGGCGTCCTCCAGCGAGACGCTGGGATCGACAAAGCGGGCGCATGAGTAGGTCATGCTGGGTCCCAGCACCAGCTGGTAGAACTGGTTGCCGACGTCGTAGTGATGGGCGATGGCCACTGCGTCCCGAGCCTGGGAGTGGGCGCCCCCGCGCAGTCGGGCCTCCTCGGGGGGAGGAGGCAGCGGCGGTCCCAGCACCCCCAGGCGAGCCGTGGCCTTAAGGGTGGTGGCCCAGGTACGTATGCCGAGGCGCAGCTCAGGACGGGCGGTGTCCAGGGCCGTCAGGGCAAAGAAGGCATCTCCTTGGATGTCGATCTCCCCGGTCACATAGGCCCGGCTGAAGCCCAGCTCGTTGGGCTGGTAGAGGATGCGGCGCAGGGCGTGGGGGGTGTGGATCATCACGGTGGCGGGACTGGCCGGGTTCCCCAGGGTGCTGTCGTCCCAGAGCCGAACGTGGACTGGGATCTGATCTCCCAACAGCGAAGACAGCACTGGCGCCAGTGCATCAGCCGCTTTCGCCACCCGCCCAGCGTAACGGGGCGGGTGGTGCTGCCACCCGTGCCAAGATCGAAGGGTGCTCAAAGCGGTGGATCGGGCCCTGGCGGGATGGCATCTGCGTCGCCGGGACGCCGGCGACGACGCCACCAGGCGCCCCGACCGGTCGGTCCCCGCCGGTACGGAGGGGCTCCCACAGATTCGCCACATCGTCCTGCTGATGATGGAGAACCACTCCTTCGACAACTACCTCGGGACCCTGGGACACGGAGATGGCCTGCCTGTCGGCCCCGACGGGAGCCCCATGTCGACGAATCCTCGGACCGACGGCTCAGAGGTCAGAGCCCACCGCCTGGCTTCCACCACGCAGCACGTGGGCGTGCCGTCCCAGAGCTGGAACGCCAGCCACAGCCAGTTCGACGGCGGTGCCAACGACGGGTTCGCCCGCAGCGCCGAGCAGACGGTGCCGGGTGCCGATCCGGCGCTGGGCATGGGCTATTGGACCGAGGAGGATGTTCCGTTCTACGCCGGGCTGTCCCGTACCTTTGCCCTGGCCGACCGATGGTTCAGCTCCTGTATGGGGCCGACCTTCCCCAACCGGCGGTTCTTGGTGGCGGCCACCGCCAACGGCCTGATCGATGACCAGCCCTTGAGCATGGTCGACTACCCGCGGACGGGGACGATCTTCGACCTGCTGGACCGCCACGGCATCTCCTGGGTGAACTATCACCATGTGACCAGCTGGCGGGTGCTGTCGAAACGGCTGGTGGGAGGGGGTGGCTTGCGCGCTGTGCGCAGGGTTGGGCTGAGGCTGGGCCAGGCGCGGCCGACCCTGCTGGAGGCGGTCCGGGGCAACATCCAATTCACGGCCGATCTATACCCGGTCGGGATTTGGCGTTGCCTGCGCCATCTTCGCAGCGTCGACCGCTTTTGGGTCGACGCGGCAGCCGGCGCCCTGCCGGCGGTAAGCGTGGTGGACCCTGACTTCCAGGCCTGCTCGGAGGAGAACCCCCAGGACATCCAGCTGGGGGAGCAGTTTGCGGCCAAGGTGATCAAGGCGGTCATGGACGGCCAGGGTTGGCCGCACACCCTGCTCATCTGGTTCTACGACGAGCACGGGGGTTACTACGACCACGTGGCCCCGCCGCCGGCAGTGGAGCCAGACGATGTGCTGCCGAGAAGCCTGGCCCAGGCCAGGGGCCCGCTGCGCTGGCTGCTGGAGAAGACGGGCAAGTTGGCCCAGCTGCAGGCGGTCGACTCAGACGCCGGCCGCTACGACCGCCTTGGGTTCCGGGTACCGGCCGTGGTCGTCTCCCCCTACGCCAGGCCCGGCTATGTCTGCTCCACCCTCTTCGACCACACCAGTGCCCTCAAGCTGATAGAGCGCAAGTGGAACCTCCCGCCGCTCACCCGGCGAGACGCGGCTGCCGTCGACCCGCTGGAGATGGTGGACCTGGACAGGCCGCCGGCGTTTCTCCAGCCCCCTGATCTGCCGGCCCCGGCCCTGATCGCTCGCCGGTCGCCGAAGGATGTGTCCTAGGCGGAGGATGGAGGCGATCCTGCCTCCTGGGTCACGTCATTGGCCACCTGCTGGGCCAGCGCTCGAAGCTTGATGTTGAGGCGTTGCGAGCTCTGCCGCAACAGCTCGAACGCCTCGTCCGCATTGATGTGCTCACGAGCCATGAGGATGCCCTTGGCCTGGCCGATCACGTCCCGGGTCTCGACTGCCTCCTCCATCTGCTGCTGTTGCTTGGCGGCCGACAGAGCCACGGCCGCGTGCGCCGCAAAGATCAGCCGACGGCTCGGTCCCCCAGATCGAAGCCTGCTCTGTCCTCGGAGTACAGGTTGAGGGCGCCCATCGTGTCGTGCTCGATGAACAGCCGGTACGAGAGCATGCTGGCCACGCCGCTCTCCTTGGCGGCCCGCTGGGAGAAGTTGGGCCAGCGAGCTTCTTGTGACAAGTCGTCGGTCTGAAAGACCTCGTGCTCACGGATGGCGTCGAGGCACGGGCCCTCCCCCGTCTCATACTGGATGGCGTCGACCAGCCGGGGGATGTCGTCGCTGGCGGCCGGTGTGCTCAGGTTGCCGCCCTCCACAAAGGTCACCCCGGCATGATCACATCCATCGATGGTGGTGACCGCCAACTGGACGATTCTCTCCAGCGTCGCCTGAACCGCTCGCTCCGACCGGAGGACCCGAGCCACCTCGGCGAACGTCTCGGCCAGTTCGTCCACCCGGGGCTTGGTGTCTTCGTTCGTCACCCACCCAGTCTGGCACCATTCGCGCCCCACCTCGGCCGGGGCGAGACTAACCCCAGTGATCAAGCCTTACCCGGTGGCGCCTGCGGTCTGGCGGGTTGTCTGGTGGCGGTCCCAGGCCCAGGCGGCCGCCTCTCGGGCCAGCGCCGGGTGGAAGCTCCAGCGCATGAGCTGGCGCTCGGTCGTCTCGACGTCTTCTCCCAGCTGCAACAAGCTGAGAGCGAGTTGGCGGGCCCGCCGGCGCAGGTGCTCGACACTGGGTTGTCGGAGCTGGTCCTCCTGCCAGGCGCGGTGGCGTTGCTGGAGCGATGGTGACAGGTGCAGGACCTGACGCCGGTTGAGTGGCGGCAGGCGCCGTCGGACGGCCAGCTCCAAAGGGCCCCGCTCCTGGGCCACCTCGAACTGGACACACCGGCCCAGCGCTCGGACAAACGGCGAGTGGCGGCCACCTCGATCGCCCAGACCCAGGCAACGCGCGGTCTCGGCCAGATCGAGGTCGTAGCCGTCGGGCGCCGCCTCCAGCCCGGCTGCCACCCGGCGCATCAGCCAGGTGGTCGACGGGCCCAGGATCCCCAGCCAGAAGGTCTCCACGTAGTGGGACCGGGGATCGTGCCCCAGAGCGTCGATCACCGGATCGACCCAGGGCACCATGCGCAGGGTGGTGGCGGCTGTAGGCAGGCTCAAGGGGCTCATAACTCCTCCAAGGACGGCTATGGGACACTTAGAGCCTTTCATGATATTTCAGTGCTGTCAATGCCGCACCCAGCGCCACTATGGCCCGGTCCTCGAGATGCACTCAGGCTCCAAAGGGATCTTGTACCGCGATGCCGTCGAACTTGCGCAGATCGCGGTCATGGCTCCATACCGTGGAAACTACGTATTGGCGCATGAGCGCCGACCAGCGCCCCCATCGGCCGGGAGATCCACTGCAGCGGCTGGTCCGGGCCCCGGGCCGGCTCGCCGACCATCGGCGCCAGCAGCTCGGAAACGAGCTGGCCCATCGTCTTGTGCTCCGTCCGGCTCCTCACCAGCGGCCCCGGTGAACGACCTCCTCCAGCGGGCGCCGGCCCCTGGCCAGGGAGGGAGAGGGCCGGTCGGGGGCCGGCCAGCCCAGGGCAATGGCGCCGATGGGCATCCAGCCCTCGGGCACGCCGAGGCGACCGAGCAGTTCGCCGGCGTCCCGGTGGATGCGGCAGAACAGCGCCCCCAGTCCGACATCGGTCGCCCCCAGCAGGATCAGCATGGTGGCAAAGGCGACATCCACCAGCCAGTACGGCACGTCCCAGGCGCCGGGGTGGCTCAACCCGGCGTCCGTCTTGTCAGCCTGCGCGTACCGCTCGAAGTAGATCTGGGGACTGGCCAAGGGCACCACCACCACCGGCGCTCGTAGCACTCCCGGGTCCCCCGCCCGCCAGAGGGGTTCGGAAGTGGCCTCCCAGAACGCGGCCGTCTGCTCCGGCCCCTCCAGCACGAGGAACGCCCAGCCCTGAGCGAAGCCAGCCGATGGGGCGTGAGTGGCCGCCTCCAGCAGCCGGTCGACCAGCTCGGGCGGGACGGCCCGGTTGGAGAAGTTGCGCACCATGCGGCGCCTGGCAATTACCTGGTCGAGCTCCATCAGGGAATGATGACTCTCGCGGTAGGGTTTTACGTCGCGAAATCACAATTCTTCCGAGGTGCGTCCCATGCCCACATTCAGAGAGCTGCTGGCCGAGGCCAAGTCCGAGATCACCGAGGTCAACCCGAGCGAGGGTGAGGCGCGCCTCGGTGACGCTACCTTCCTCGACGTGCGGGAGCCGGACGAGCACGACCAGGGGGCTATCCCTGGGGCCCTGCACATCCCCAGGGGATACCTGGAGATCCAGTTGGAGTCCAGGATCTCCGATCACGATCAGCCAATCGTGGCCTACTGCGCCAGCGGCATCCGCTCGGCGTTGGCCGCCCAGACGCTCTCGCGCCTGGGTTATGTCAATGTCGTCTCCCTGGCCGGGGGGTTCAACAAGTGGAAGGACGAGGGGCGGCCCTGGAGCACGCCCCGAGTTCTCACCGCCGAGCAGCGCAACCGTTACCAGCGCCATCTGCTGCTGCCTGAGGTGGGGGAGGCCGGTCAGCAGAAGCTGCTCGATTCCAAGGTCCTGCTCCTGGGGGCCGGGGGCCTGGGCTCGCCGTCGGCGCTGTACCTGGCGGCCGCTGGGGTGGGGACCCTCGGCATCATCGACATGGACGAGGTCGATGCCTCCAATCTCCAGCGCCAGATACTGCACAACATGGACCGGATAGGTGAGCGCAAGGTCGACTCGGCCAAGAAGACCCTCACCGCCATGAACCCGGACGTCAATGTGGTCACTTACGACGTGCGTCTGGGAGCCGACAACGTGTTGGACGTCATCGATGGCTACGACGTCATCGTGGACGGGACCGACAACTTCCCCACCCGCTACCTGGTCAATGACGCCTCATTGTTGAAGCGCGTACCCGTGGTGCACGGGTCGATCTTTCGCTTCGAGGGCCAGGTCACGGTGTTCCGACCCTATGTGGGGCCGTGCTACCGGTGCATGATTCCCGAGCCTCCGCCCGCCGAGCTGGCTCCCTCGTGTGCCGAGGCCGGGGTGCTCGGAGTCCTCTGCGGCATCGTCGGCTCCATCCAGGCCCTGGAGGCAGTCAAGCTGCTCCTCGAGCTGGGGGATCCCCTGGTGGGCCGGTTGCTGCACTACGACTCGCTGGAGCAGGCCTTTCGGACGTTCAAGGTGCAGCGTGACCCGAACTGCCCAGCCTGTGGCCCTGACGCCGGCGAGCTGGTCATCGCCGAGTACGACGACCTCTGCATGCCGCATCGCCACTGAGCGTCAATCAGCTGCCAGCGGGACCGGCGGTTCGCTGACCATTAGCCTTGCCGGGCGTGGCCGTGCGGTTCGTGATCATCGGAGGTGGGCCGGCCGGGGTCCAGGCGGCTACCCACGCCGCTCGGTTGGGGGCCGAGGTGACGCTGGTCGAGCGGGACATCTTGGGCGGAGCGGCCAACCTGTGGGACTGCATCCCCTCCAAGGCCATGATCGCCACTGGCAGGGTGATGGCCCTCACCTACCGGGCCGAGGCCATGGGCCTGGCTGGTCCTGGGTCGTACCTCGATCTGGACGCCGTGCGCCAGCGCATCGGGTCCATCACTGGCCACCTGGAGAGCGCAGTGGCCGGGCTGCTGGCCAGCCAGGGGGTTCGGGTCATAGAGGGCAGAGCCAGCCTCAAGGGGCCGTACCAAGTCATGGTGGACTCGGTCTCTGGCCCGGTGGACCTGGAGGCCGATGCCATCCTGGTCTCCACCGGCAGCCGCCCCCGGGTGCCTGAGTGGGCTGAGGTCGATGGTGAGCGGGTACTGGTCACCCGCCAGGCCTATCCCCCAAGGGAGATCCCAACCCATCTGGTGGTGATCGGCTCGGGCGTGACCGGGGTCGAGTTCGTCCACATGTTCCGCTCGTTCGGCGCCCATGTCACCCTCATCGTCAGCCGCCACCAGGTCCTGCCCCACAAGGATCCGGAGGTGGCCGCCGCCCTCGAAGCCGATTTCCTGGCGAGCGGGGTGGCCCTTTGCAAGGGGGCCAGGGCCGTGGGCATCGAGAGGGGCGAAGAAGGTGTGGTGGTGCACTGCGACGATGGGAGGGCTGTCCGGGGCAGCCACGCCCTGCTGGCCATCGGGTCGGTGCCCAATTCCGACGGCCTGGGGCTGGAGGCGGCTGGTGTCCTGGTCGACCGGGGCGGCTATGTCCCGATCAACCAGCACTGCCAGTCCAATTTGGCCCACATCTACGCCGCAGGGGACCTCTCGGGCAAGCTGCCCCTGGCCTCGGTGGCCTCCACTCAGGGCCGCAAGGTGGCCGAGCACGCGATGGGCCTTCATAGCCGCCAGCACCGTCACCTGGACTACGACAAGGCGGCCAGCGCCATCTTCACCGAGCCCGAGATAGCCGACGTAGGCCTGGCCGAGACTGAGGCCTTTGCCCTGGGCCGCAAGATCCGAGTGACCAAGGTGCCCTTCTCGGCCAACGCTCGCGCTCTCATCGACGGTGACGCGCGGGGCTTCGTCAAGATCGTCTCTGATCCGGCTACCGGCGTGGTGCTGGGCGGCTCCATCGTGGGCGATAGGGCTTCGGAGCTGATCTCTGTGCTGGCCCTGGCGGTATCGGCCCACCTGCGGGTGGGTGACATCGCTGAGAGCCTGCTGGTCCATCCTGCCCTGGCCGAGGCCCTGGCCGAGGCGGCCGAGTAGCTCCGGTCAGGGGCCGGCCAGCAGGCGGGAGCGCAGGTCGGCGTCGGTGGCCAGGTCGATCGTGGTCCAGGCCATGGCCAGCGCTCCGTCCGTAACTGCCCGGTCGGCCGAGGCGGTCACACAGGCGGCCGCAAACTTGGGCTGGTGGTTGGTGGCCCCGCCAGAGTCGATCCCCAGCATGGGATGGATGGACGGCAGGGCCAGCGAGACATTGGCCATGTCGGTCGAGCCGGCCATGGGCCGGGCCGTGTCGGTCGAGCCGGCCATGGGCCGGGCCGTGTCGGTCGAGCCGGCCATGGGCCGGGCCGTGTCGGTCGAGCCGGGGCTCGCCGGACTGGGGAGCGAGCGTCCAATGGCCTGCGCATTGCGGCGATAGGCGGCGGTGATGGCCTGGTCCGGCTCGAACTGGGAGTAGCGGGGGCTGGCCAGTACCACTTCGACCTCGCAGCCGGTCGCCACCGCTCCAGCCTCGAAACACGCCCGTATCCGTGGCTCGATCCTCCCCAGCGCCTCCAGGTCGGCCGCCCGCACCAGGAACTTGCCCTGTGTGTGGGCCGGTACCACGTTGGGGGCGTCGCCTCCTTTGACCACGATCCCGTGGGCCTGGTCTGATTGGGCAAAGTGCTGGCGCAGCAGCCCAATGGCCACCTGGGCCACCGTCAGCGCATCGGCCGCGTTGATGCCCCGTTCGGGAAAGGCCGAGGCGTGGGCCTCCCTGCCGGTGTAGTGCACGTCCAGGTTGGCCACCGCCAGGCAGGGCATGTGGTCGGCCTCGACCGGCGCCGGATGGACCATCATGGCCGCCTTCACCCCCGAAAAGGCGCCCCTCTCCAGCATCAGGATCTTGCCCCCACCACCCTCCTCGGCCGGCGTGCCCAACACCTTGACCGTCAGCCCCAGGTCGTCAACCAGGGGGGCCAGGGCCAGGCCGGCTCCGACTGCAGCGGCGGCAATGATGTTGTGGCCGCAGGCGTGGCCGATCCCGGGCAGGGCGTCGTACTCGGCGCATATGGCCACGGTCAGGGGGCCGCCCCCGGCGGTGGCCATCACCGCGGTGGGTAGGTCGCAGACCCCCCGCTGGACCGAGAACCCACCCGCCTCCAGAGCGTCGGCCACCCAGGCAGATGCCATCTCCTCCTCGAAGGCCACCTCCGGGTGACTGTGGATGGTGTGGCTCAGATCCACGAGGGCAGCCCTGGCGGTGTCGATCGACCGGCGGGCGTCCTGCTTGGCGGGCGCGGAGGGCGACACGGACGTGTCCATTCCCCGGTTCTACTCGATCACCGCCACCACGTCGCCGGCACCAACGGTGTCGCCGACGGACACCCGTATGTCGGCCACCGTCCCGTCCTTCGGAGCGGTCAGGGTGTTCTCCATCTTCATGGCCTCCAGCACGCACACGGCCTGGCCCATCTGGACCGAGTCACCCCTGGTGACCGGGATCTGGATGATCGTGCCCTGCATGGGCGCGGTGACCTGACCGGAGCCGGCGGCCCCCTCGGCCGGCCCGCCGGCCGTCGGCCGCGCCCGGGCCCCAGCCTGGCGCCTCGCCCCCGCCCGCCCCCCGGTGGCTGGCCCTTGTCCCTCCGGCAATTGAGGAACCCAGAGCTTGACCCGGTAGAGGCGCCCGTCGACCTCGGCCTCCACCTCTTGCAGAACTCGCTGGCCGCCGTCGCTGCTCCCAGGCGAAGCCCCGGCAGAGCTCTCCTCCGGGGTGCCCGCCGTCCCCGTCGGCCCCGCGGCGATGTTCCCCGCAGCGATGCCCGACAGATCCAGAGTCTCCTCCACCCACCTGGTGGAGTGTCGGGCCTCGATGAAGTCGGGGTGGCTCAGGACGGCCATCTGGGCCGGGATGGTGGTGGCCACACCTTCGATCTCGGTCTCCCCCAGCGCCCGCAGCATGCGGCGCCGGGCCGCCTCCCGGTCCGGGCCCCAAGCCACCAGCTTGGCCACCAGGTTGTCGTAGAACTGGCTCACCGTGTCGCCCTGCTCGTAGCCAGCATCGGTCCGTACCCCCGGACCGTCCGCCCGACGGAACCGGGTGAGAGTCCCGGGGGACGGCTGAAAGCGCCCACCGGCCGGATCCTCGGCATTGATGCGACACTCGATGGCGTGGCCTCGGCGGGGCACGTCCTCCTGGGCCAGCCCGAGGGGCTCGCCGGCCGCCACCCGCAATTGCAGGGCCACCAGGTCCAGGCCGGTGACCTCCTCGGTGACCGGATGCTCGACCTGCAGGCGGGTGTTCATCTCCAGGAAGTAGAACCGGCCATCCTGGTAGAGGAACTCCACCGTCCCGGTGCTGACGTAGCCGCAGGCCCGGGAGACCAGGACCGCGGCCTGTCCCATGGCCTGGCGCACCTCCTCGGGCAGGTCGGGAGCCGGGCTCTCCTCCAGCAGCTTCTGGTAGCGGCGCTGGGTCGAGCAGTCCCGCTCGCCCAGCCAGATGACGTTCCCCTGCGAGTCGGCCACGATCTGCATCTCGACGTGGCGGGGCCACGCCAGGTAACGCTCGAGGTAGATCTCGGGACGCCCGAACCAGGCCAGGGCCTCGCGCTGGGCCGACTCGACCGCGGCGGCCACCTCGTCAGGCCCACTCACCACCTTCATTCCCCGGCCACCACCCCCATGGGCGGCCTTGATGGCCACCGGCCAGCCCAGATCGTCACCGAAGGCCACCACCTGGGCCGGATCGGTGACCGGCTCGGAACGGCCGGGCACCCCCGCCACCCCGGCAGCCTCGGCTACCCGGCGGGCACTGACCTTGTCACCCATGAGATCGATGACCTCTGGAGGGGGGCCCACGAAGACCAGGCCGTGGGCAGAGACGGTTCGGGCGAAGTCGGCATTTTCCGAAAGGAAGCCATATCCAGGATGGACTCCCTCGGCCCCGCTACGCCTGGCGGCGTCGATGATGGCGTCGGTGTTGAGGTACGAGTCAGCCGGCTGCTGGCCGCCCAGGGCGTAGGCCTCGTCGGCCATGCGGACGTGGAAGGCAGCTCGGTCCAGGTCCGAGTAGACAGCCACGGTGGCGATCCCCAGTTCCCGGCAGGTGCGGGCGATCCGTACCGCGATCTCTCCCCGATTGGCGATCAGGACCTTCTTGAGCATTCCCATATGGCTACTGCCATGATCGGCGACAGCGCCAGATCGCAGCTTGCCGGCAGCCGTTTTGCCGACATTCGCTCGTTCGGATCGATCGGCTCGACCAACTGTCAGCTCTTGGCCCTGGCCCAAGCCGGGGCTCCCGACGGGGTGGTGGTGGTGGCCGACCATCAGGTGCGGGGCAGGGGGCGGATGAACCGGAGCTGGCTGGCCCCCACTGGCACATCATTGCTGGTGTCGGTCCTGGTCCGCACCCAGCTGGGTGCCGACCAGGCCCACCTGGCGGGGATGGTCATGGGCCTGGCCGTGGCTGATGCCTGCCAGGCGGCGGCGGGGGTGACCCTCGGCCTCAAGTGGCCCAACGACGTCACCTACGGCGGGCGCAAGCTGGCCGGCGTGCTGGCCGAGGCCGACCTCCGCGGCTCGCGGGTGGCCGGCGTGGTGGTCGGGGCAGGGGTCAACGTCAACTGGCCAGCAACCAGCGAGGAACCCGCTGGCCCGCAGGATGTCGCGGCCGCCGCGGTGTCAGTCAGGCAGCTGGCTGGCCATCCCGTCGACCGAGATCAGATCCTCCTAGGAGTGCTCAGGTCGCTGGAGCGCCGGTGCGACGATCTGGCCACCCGGACCGGCCAGCGGGCCCAGACCCTCGAGTACCGTCGACGTTGCTCCACCCTGGGCCGCCTGGTCGTAGTCGAGCTGGTCGGTGAGAGCTTCACCGGCACGGCCGTGGATGTGACCGCCGAGGGCCACCTGCTGGTCGACGTGGGGGTGTGCCTGCGTCGGGTCAGCGCGGGCGATGTGGTTCATGTCCGGCCCTCAGGGTCGGGTTCGGGGTCGGACTGAGGGTCCGGATGACGGTGTTTGGGGCGCCAACCCTGCCGATCGTGGCCGAGACCCTGCTGGTAGCATGAGGTTGTAGTGACCAGGGTCTGCGACGCCTACGCCGTCTGCCCGGGTTCGACCCGTGCGCCTGCACTCGGCCCCCGCCGAGGCAGGTAGATGTCTGCGTCCCGCCGGGTTTCCGGGCAGCTGCGTGCGCCCGGGCGTGCCGCCGGTCAGCCGCCCGCGCCGCGTCGTCCAGTGGTCGGGCAGGTGCGTACTCCCGGTCGGACAGCACCGCCGCCTGCTCCCCGTCGCCCCCTGGCGCCACCGATTGGACGACCATCCCAGTCTCGTCCCGGAGCTTTGCGCCCAGAGCCACCTTCCCGGCGGCCCGGCGGCCCGAGCGGCCCCCCTCCCGGTCCGGGCCGCCCCCCTCCCGGAGGGCCGCGCCAGTGGCCCCGGCGGGCGCTGCTGGGGGCCATCGCCCTGGTGACCGTGGCGGTTCTCCTGTTGGGTGGGGCCTACGTCTACCTGCGGGTTCGCCTGGATCAGGTCCACCGGCTGGCCATTGCCCACATCACCGCGGCCGCCGCTGGAGCGCCCATGAACGTGCTGGTGGTGGGCTCGGACACTCGCGCCGCCCTGTCTGCGGGTCAGACGGCCCAGTTCGGCAACGCCGCCCAGCAGACCGGCCAGCGCAGCGACGTCACCTTCATCCTGCATATCGATCCCCGGTCCAAGCAGGCATCAGTCCTGTCCATCCCCAGGGACCTCTTCGTCCCCATCGCCGGCAGCAGAGCGTCCAACCGGATCAACTCGGCCTACAACACCGGTCCCGACCAGTTGGTCCAGACCATCCAGGACGACTTCGCCATACCCATCAACCACTTCGTGCAGATGAACTTCGACGGTTTTCGGGGCCTGGTCAATGCGGTGGGGGGGATCAACATGTACTTCCCCTTTCCTTCCAAGGACAAGTTCTCCGGTCTCAACATCACCCAGGCCAGCTGCACCCACCTCAACGGCGATGGTGCCCTGTCCGTGGCCCGTAGCCGGGACTTCGAGTACCTGGAGAACGGGGTCTGGCACTACGACGGCAATGGCGACCTGAGTCGTATCCGCCGCCAGCACGTCTTCATCAAAGTCCTGATGAAAAAGGCCATCTCCTCCGGCCTGGGCAACCCGGCCACCGCCAATGCCCTGGTGGGCCAGGCCGTCAAGGATGTGCAGGTGGACCAGGACCTGGGCACCGGGACCATCTTGGGCCTGGTCAACCGCTTCCGCACCCTCGGGCCCAATGACCTGGTCACCTACACGCTTCCCACCATCCCGGTCAACAAGTCCGGCTTCGGCGCCGTGCTGCTGCCCCAACAGCCCCAGGACTCCCAGGTGGTGTCCCAGTTCCTCAATCCTCCGATCCCGAGCAGCGGCTCCGGCGGCTCGGCTCCGGCATCGGTGCCCCAGGTGTCGCCCAGCGGGGTCACCGTCCAAGTCCTCAACGGGTCGGGCATGGCCGGCCAGGCCCACCGGGCGGCCAGCGAGGTGGCAGCGGCCGGCTTCCAGGTGGCCGGCACCGAAGACAGCGCCACCGCTGGCCACGTCGCCTCGGTGGTGCGCTACGGGCCTGGTCAGGATGCGCAGGCCAAGCTCCTCCAGTCCGAGGTGGGCGGGTCGGTCAGCATCCAGGCCGACCCCAACCTTCACGGCTCGAATCTGGCCCTGGTGACCGGGACCGCCTTTACGGGGGTTCACGCCAGTGGGCCGGCTTCACCGCCCAAGTCGGGTAGTTCGGCCTCGGGTACATCGGCGGCCCCGGTCCCGGCCGCCCCGGCCCCCCCCACGAACGAGCCCTGGGATCCCCGGGCCTGCTGAGCCGCTTCAGCAGGCCACCTCCGGGTCTGTGTAGCAGCCACCTAACCTAGGCGGCAGATGAGGATGCTGGTTACCGGCGGGGCCGGGTTCATCGGGTCGAATTTCGTGCGTCACTGGCTGGCGTCGAATCCCGGCGACGAGCTGACCGTGTACGACGCCCTCACCTATGCCGGCAACCGGGTCTCCCTGGTCGACCTGGAGGACCAGATCGACTTCGTGCATGGTGACATGGCCGACCTTGACTCGCTCCTCGGCGTTCTGGACCAGCACGCCGTGCAGACTGTGGTCCACTTCGCGGCTGAGTCCCACAACAGCCTGGCCGTGATCGACCCCTCGCTGTTCTTTCGCACCAATGTGCTGGGCACCCAGACCCTGCTGGAGGCGTCGCGGCGGGCGGGTGTGGCCCGGTTCCACCACATCTCCACCTGCGAGGTCTACGGTGACCTGGCCCTGGACAGTGATGAGGCATTCACCGAGCAGTCTCCCTACCGGCCCCGGACGCCTTACAACGCCTCCAAGGCCGGGGCTGACCATGCCGTGCGCGCCTATTACGAGACTTATGGGCTGCCCGTCACCATCACCAACTGCTGCAACAACTACGGCCCCTATCAGTTCCCCGAGAAGGTCATCCCCCTGTTCGCTACCAATGCTCTGGAGGGCCGTCCCCTGCCGCTCTACGCCTCGACCGCTCACCGGCGAGAGTGGCTGCACGTCGAGGACCACTGCGCAGCGGTGGCGGCCGTGCTCGAGCGCGGCCGGGTGGGAGAGACCTACAACGTGGGAAGTGGTCGGGAGGCGAGCATCGATGAGGTGGCTGACCTGGTGCTGGCCGATCTGGACCGACCGGCGGTGCTCAAGACGATCGTGGCCGACCGGCCTGGGCATGACCGACGCTATCTGCTGGATTCCTCCAAGCTGGCCGGGGAGCTGGGCTGGGCGCCGTCCATCGGCTTCGAGGAGGGGTTGGCGTCCACCGTGGCGTGGTACGCGGCCAACCGGGCGTGGTGGGAGCCTTTGGTCCTGCGGGCTCGGGTGGAGGAGACGGCCTGGGCGACCGGTGGCGAGACTGGGGCGGCCTGGGCGGCCGGTGACGGGACCGGGGCCCCAGGAAGGACGGCCGGCCCCCCAGGCAGCGACACCGGTGCGGATGCGGGCTCGTGAAGGTGCTGGTCACCGGGGCGGGGGGTGCGCTTGGCCACGACCTGGTCGAGTGCATGACCTCCAGTCCCGGCATCGATGTGGTGGCGGCCTGTCACGCCGACCTCGATGTGGCCAATCGGACCATGGTGCTGGAGGCCATGGTTGGGATCGTGCCGGACGTGGTGGTCCACGCGGCTGCCTGGACGGCGGTGGACGGCTGCGAGACCAATCCCGACAGGGCCTTTGCCGTCAATGCCCTGGGAACCCGTCACCTGGCTGAGGGTGCTCGACGGGTCGGCGCCCACCTGTGCTACGTCTCGACCGACTATGTGTTCGATGGCCGGTCCGACCGTGCGTACCACGAGTGGGACGCCCCCAACCCGTTGTCGGTCTACGGACGGTCCAAGCTGGGTGGTGAGCGCGAGGTTGATCCGGGGTCGACGGTGGTGAGGACCTCATGGCTGTGCGGTCGCCGGGGCCCCAACTTCGTGCGCACCGTGCTGCGTCTGGCCACCTCTGGTCAACCTCTGCGCTTCGTCGACGACCAACACGGGTGCCCTACCTTTGCCGCCGACCTGGCAGTGGCTATCCGGGCCCTGGCCACCGATCGTCGTCCTGGGATCTTCCACGTCACCAACCAGGGCCACACCACGTGGTTCGGTTTGGCCCGGGCCGTCTTGGAGTCGGTCGGTATGGACCCGGCGCGGGTGGAGGCCATCGCCACCTCCGATCTCCAACCGCCCCGTCCGGCGTCCCGTCCCGCCAACTCCATGCTGGACAATGCGGCCCTGCGACTCTCGGGATGTGGCCTACTGCCGGCCTGGCAGGACTCCCTGGACCATCTGGTCAAGGAGCTGGTGTCGGAATGAGCGAGGCGAAGCCGAGCGAATCAATGGGCATCGCGCGCCGCTCACGGGCACCATCGAAGATGGTGCCCGAATGAGCGAGGCGAAGCCGAGCGAATCAATGGGCATCGCGCGCCGCTCACGGGCACCATCGAAGATGGTGCCCGAATGAGCGAGGTGGTGGTCGTGGGTACCGGCTATGTCGGGCTGGCCACTGGCGCCTACCTTGCCCATCTGGGGCACCGGGTGACTTGTGCCGATGTGGTCCCGGCCAAGATCGAGGCACTGCGCCTGGGCCGCATCCCCATAGTGGAGGATGGCCTGGAAGCGCTGGTCCGGGAAGGTCTGGGTGACGGCCGCCTTTCCTTCGTCCTGGGAGCCGCCGGGGCGGCGGCCCAGGGCGAGTTCGTGTTCCTCTGCGTTCCCACTCCGCAACGCCCGGACGGGTCAGCCGACATGTCCTACATCGTGGCTGCCGCCGAAGAGATCGGAGCGGCCCTGCCGGCCGAGGCGGTGGTCATCAACAAGGCAACCGTACCGGTTGGCTCCACACGGGTGGTGGAGCAGGCCCTGGGCCGTACCGACGTGTTCGTCGTCTCCAACCCGGAGTTCATGCGGGAAGGCTCGGCGGTGCACGACTGCCTCCACCCGGACCGCATAGTGATCGGCAGCGACGACCAGGCGGCCGCCATGCGGGTGGCGTCCCTGTTTGGCAAGGTCCAGGCGCCAATCGTCATCACCGATCCGGCCTCGGCCGAGACCATCAAATATGCCTCCAACGCCTTCCTGGCCACCAAGGTGAGCTTTGTTAACGCGGTGGCCAACCTGTGCGAGGTGGTCGGGGCCGACATCCGTGAGGTGGCTCTGGGGATGGGCTACGACAAGCGCATCGGCTTCGAGTTCCTCAAGCCGGGGCCAGGGTGGGGCGGATCCTGCTTCCCCAAGGACACCCGGGCCCTGGTCCATATCGGCGAGGAGGCAGGCTACGACTTCGGCCTTCTCCGGGGTGTGATCGCGGTGAACGAGGAGCAATACGACCGGGTCGTGGCCAAGGTGGTGACGGCGGCTGGTGGGTCGGTGAATGGCGCCAGGGTGGCGGCCTGGGGGCTCACCTTCAAGGCCCGGACCGATGACCGGCGGGGGTCACCCGCCATCGAGATCATCCGTCGCCTCTTGGCCAGGGGAGCGAACGTGCGAGCCCACGACCCGACCGTCGCTGCCACCCTGGAAGGCCTGGAGCGAGTCGAGATCTGCACCGACCCCTACGCCGTCTGCCAGGGGGCGGCCGCCCTGGTGGTGCTGACCGAGTGGGACGACTACCGCTGGATCGACTTCTCCAAGGTGGCCGACCTGATGGACCGGAGAAGCATCGTCGACGCCCGCAACCTGCTGGATGCCAACGCCCTACGTCGGGGTGGCTTCGCCTACTGTGGCATGGGCCGGCCATGACGTTGGGGCCGGCCATGACGTTGGGGCCAGCCGTGAGGGGCCGACCGTGAGGGTCGTGGTGACAGGAGGGGCGGGCTTCCTCGGTTCGCACCTTTGCGATCGCCTCCTCGATCAGGGCGACGAGGTGGTGGCGGTCGACAACCTGGTCACCGGGAGCCTGGCCAACCTGGCCCACCTGGAGGGCTCCAGGGGCTTTTCCATGCTGCGCAGAGACGTGAGCCAGCACCTGCGGGTGGAGGGACCGGTCGACGCGGTCCTGCACTTCGCCAGCCCCGCCTCTCCCCGCGACTACCTGGAGCTTCCCATCCAGACGCTCAAGGTGGGCAGCCTGGGAACTCACAATTGCCTCGGTCTGGCCAAGGACAAGGGCGCCCGGTTCCTGTTGGCATCTACCAGTGAGGTCTACGGCGACCCCCAGGTCCATCCTCAGGCGGAGGACTACTGGGGCCACGTCAATCCGGTGGGCCCGAGAGGCGTGTACGACGAGGCCAAGCGCTTCGCCGAGGCCCTGACCATGGCATACCATCGGGCCCACGGTGTCGACGTGGGGATTGCCCGCATCTTCAACACCTACGGCCCCCGGATGAGACCCTCGGATGGGCGAGTGGTCTCCAATTTCGCGGTTCAGGCCATCACCGGGCAACCCCTCACCCTGTACGGGGACGGATCACAGACTCGCAGCTTTTGTTATGTCGATGACGAGGTGAGTGGCATTCTCGCCCTTCTCGCCTCGGACCTGGTCGGTCCGGTCAACATCGGCAATCCGGTGGAGCACACCGTGGCCGAGCTGGCCGAGCTGGTCATCGAGCTGACCGGGTCGCAGTCGGAGATCGTCCGTGAGCCGCTCCCGGTCGACGACCCGGCGCAGCGCCGACCCGACATCGACCTGGCTCGATCAGTGCTTGGTTGGGAGCCGACGGTCGCTCTGTGCGACGGCCTGGCCAACACCATCGGTTGGTTCCGCCGGGAGCTCGGCCGTGCTGGCTGAGCCGGGGACCGCAGGCCGGGACGCCGGGAGGGTGGGTGCCGTCATCGTCAACCACAACGCCAGGGACGAGCTGGTGGCATGCGTGCGCAGCCTGCGAGCCGAGGGAGTGCGCCAGCTGGTGGTGGCCGACAACGCTTCGGTGGACGGCTCGTCTGGGGCCCTGGCCGCAGCCGATCCCGACGCCATCTTTCTTGCCAGCTCTCGCAATGCCGGCTATGGGGCGGGCGCCAACCGTGGCCTGGCCCTCCTGGAGACAGAGCTGGTGCTGGTGTGCAATCCCGACCTGATCGTCCATCCGGGCGCCGTCGACAGCCTCACGGCTGCCCTCGATGCCGATCCTGGGCTGGCCCTCGTCGGGCCCCGATTGGAGAACCCGGATGGCAGCCTTTACCCCTCAGCCCGGTCATTCCCGTCGCTCATCGACTCGGCCGGGCATGCCTTCCTCGGGCTGGTGGCACCCGCCAACCGCTTCAGTCGGCGCTACAAGCTGCTCGACTGGGACCACACCAGCGGCCGCCACGTCGACTGGGTGTCGGGTGCCTGCTTCCTCGGCCGTCGCCAGGCCCTGCATGCGCTGGGCGGCTTCGACGAGTCCTACTTCATGTACCTGGAGGACGTGGACCTCTGCTGGCGGGCCAGGCAGGCGGGGTGGCGGGTGAGCTACCAGCCGACCGCGGTGGTGACCCACGAACAGGGGGTATCGACCAATCGCCATCCCTACCGCATGATCCTGGCCCACCACTGCTCGATCCTGCGGTTCGCATGGAGGACCACCACCGGGCCAAAGCGCCTGCTACTGCCGTTGGTGGCGGTGGGACTGGTCGTCCGGGTCGGGCTGGCCTGGGCCCAACGGTCCGCCGAAACCGCCCGGCGGTCGCCGAAGGGGCCAACGCCTGAATTGTGACCCGTCAAGCCCGCCCATCTGCGCGCTGGCGGTCACAAGTAACAGATGTCCCGCTTGACGTCCGGAGGGCCCTCGCCTGCGGACCGGGGAGGAGTTCCAGGGCGGGTGGACCTGACGCTAGACTGATCTGTGACCATGGGTAGAGCCTCAGTAGGCAAAAAGGTGGCAAGGGCGGCGGCCACCGGTGGGGGTCGATCCAGCCGGGGAAAGACACCCGTCGGGTGGTACACCACCATGGCGGTGGTAGTGGTGCTGGGCGTCACCGCGGTGGCCTTCAGCCGGTACGAGCGCAGCCACCTACCGGCGGCCACCCCTCCCACCTTCACCGATCACTGGCACGAGGCCTTCGCCTTCGACATCTGCGGCAAGATCCAGCCCAATCCGTCCCAACCGGCGCGTCTCATCGGGATCCATACTCACGGTGACGGACTCGTCCATGTGGAGCCGCAGTCGAGCGCCGACACCGGCACCAACGCCACCCTGGGCCGATTTGTCTCCGGGTACCCCGGGATGGGATTGAGCGCCACCTCCCTGCGGTATCCGGGCCAACGAACTTGGGCCAACCGTGACAAGTGCGGCTCAACCCCCGCAAAGGTCCAGCTCAAGACCTGGTCCAGTCTGGTGGACCAGAAGGGCACGCTGGTTACTGGTGATCCCAGCAAACTGCGGATCGGCAACGGTGCGCTGGTCACCATCGCCTTCGTGCCGCCGGGCACCAACATCCCCAAGCCACCATCGGCCGCCAACCTGGCCAATCCCAACGCGGCCGAGAGGTCCACCACCGGGCCGGCCCCCGGCGCCTCGGTGCCCCCCGGCAGTGTCCCACCCACCGGTGCTCCGGGCACTCCGGCACCGGGCACTCCGGCACCGGGCACTCGCACCACCCCGTCCACCGGTGCCCCAACCCCTGCCAACTCCGGCGCCCCGGCCGCGACTGTCCCGGGCACGCCACCCGCCGGCGCCCCGGCCGGTCCACCCGCCCCCGCGTCCACGACCGGCAGCTCTCCCGCCCCGTGAGGGCGGTGGTCCTGGTGGGAGGGGAGGGCACCCGCCTTCGCCCGCTCACCCTCGCTACACCCAAGCAGCTCCTGGCGGTTGCCGAAAGGTCGATGATCGAGCGCGTCCTCGACCAGCTGGCCAATCACGGGGTCGACGAGGCGGTGCTGGCGCTGGGCTACCGGCCCGACGCCTTCCTGGAGGCCTTTCCCAGCGGCCGAGCCTCAGGCGTGCGGCTGGTCTACGCGGTAGAGCCCGCTCCCCTCGACACCGCCGGTGCGGTGCGCTTCGCGGCCACCGAGGCCGGCATCGACGAGACCTTCCTGGTGGTCAACGGTGACGTGCTGGCCGACCTCGATCTCGGGTCCCTGGTGGAGTTTCACCGCTGGCGCGGGGCCGAGGCCACCATCGCCCTCACCCCGGTGGAGGATCCCTCGAGCTTCGGGGTGGTGCCCACCGACCCAGACGGCAGGGTGCTGGCCTTCATAGAGAAGCCGCCGCCCGGACATGTTCCCACCAACCTGATCAATGCCGGCGCCTACGTGCTGGAGCCGTCGGTGCTGGGCCGCATCCAAGCTGGCCGGCGGGTGTCCATCGAGCGCGAGATCTTCCCTGCACGGGCCGCCGAGGGGACCCTGTTCGCCATGGTCTCCGGCTCCTACTGGGTGGACGCCGGCACCCCGGCCAACTACCTGTGGGCCAACCTGTGGCTGGTGGGTTCTCATCGACCTCCCGTGTCCGACGCCCGGGAGACGGCGCCGGGCGTATGGGTGGTTGGGATGGCAGTGATCGATGGAGAGGTGGCGGGCTCCTCGCTGGTGGGAGAGGCCGCCTTCGTCGGAGCGGGGTCGGTGGTCACCAACTCGGTGGTGGGGGCCGGGGCCCGGGTGGAGTCTGGCGCGTCGGTGACCGGTTCGGTGCTGTTGGCTGGGGCGGTCGTCGGTCAGGGCAGCCGGGTGGAGGGATCCATCCTCGGCGAGGGAGCAGTGGTGGCGCCCGAGGCGGTGGTCAGGGCGCTGTCGGTGGTGGGGCCGGGGGAGGTGGTGGCCGCCGGTACCACCGTCGATGGGCTACGGATACCGGCATGAGCGGAATTTGGGTATGAGGGCGCTGGTTACCGGGGGGGCCGGCTTCATCGGCTCCGCCCTGGTCGAGCGCCTGCTGGCCGAGGGCCACCGGGTCGACGTGGTCGACGATCTGTCGACCGGCTCGCTGGCCAACCTGGCCGAGGTCCGGGCCGACCGGTCTGTCGACCTCACCTTCCATCACCTGGACATCCGCTCTCCCGAGCTCACCGAGCTGATGGCCCTGCGCCGCCCCCAGGTCGTCTTCCACCTGGCCGCCCAGGCCGACGTGCGGGTGTCGGTGGCAAGGCCGGTGTTCGATGCCGACATCAACGTGCTAGGCAGCGTCAGGGTCATGGAGGCGGCCAGGGCGGCCGGGGCCACTCGAATTGTCTTCGCAGCCAGTGGAGGCACCCTTTACGGCGACCCCCCTTCGTCGAAATTGCCGCTTCGGGAGTCGTACCCGCATCGCCCACTCTCGCCCTACGGTGTCGCCAAGAAGGCCGTCATTGACTACCTGGTCGCCTACCGTGAGCTGTACCAGCTGGAATTTAGTGCGCTGGCCCTGGCCAATGTGTACGGGCCCCGCCAAAACCCCCACGGTGAAGCCGGTGTAGTGGCCATCTTCGCCGGTCACCTGTTGGCTGGCGAGGCGTGCACGATCTACGGCACCGGGGCTCAGACCCGGGACTTCGTCTTCGTGGACGACGTGGTGGACGCCTTCACCAGGGCGGCCGAGAAGGGCGGGGGCCTGGTAATCAACGTGGGCACTGGGGTCGAGACCTCGGTGGCCGGCCTTCATCAGACGATGGCCGAAGCGGCCGGGGTCGATCGCCGACCGGTTCATGCCCTGGCTCGCCCGGGCGAGCTGGGGCGCTCGTGCCTGGACGCCAGCCGGGCTGCCATTCAGCTGGGATGGAAGCCGTGGACCCCCCTGGAGGAGGGCACGGCTGCGGTCCTGCGCCACCTACGGGGCCAGGGTTAGCTGGCGCTACTGCCTCAGCGGAACAAGTCCTCTCGGTGGGGACGTACGATCTCACCGGCCACCGACGACTCTCGAAGCCAGGCCGACTCGACTCCTCTGACCACCGCCGCCGGCACGCCCTGGGCCTTGCCCATGATCAGATCGGCCGCCCCGGCCAGCTGGTCAGCCACGCAGACCTCGGTGGCCACCAAGAGATGGCCCTGGGTGTCGGGCTGGCCCCGCAGGTCCACCACCGCGGCGATCCCGGCCGTGCCGATGGCCACGTCGGTCACCCCCATGCGCCACGCCCGGCCGAAGGTGTCGGAGACGACCACTCCGACCTCCACCCCGGCCAGCGCCCGCAGGCCGTCTCGTAGGCGTCGGGCCGAACGGTCAGGATCGATAGGCAACAGGCAGGCCTGATCGGATGGGACGTTGGAAAGGTCGACTCCGGAGTTGGCGCATACAAAGCCGTGGCGAGTCTCGGTGATCAACAGGTCGCCCCGGCGGCGCAGCACGCGGCACGCCTCGTCCTCCACCAGTTGGCGACGGGGGGCGGCATTGGCGGTGCCAGCGCCGTTGCCCTCGTCCTCGTCGTCGGGGCTGATCGTTACCAGGCGGCCCTCGGCCTTGGACACTGCCTTTTGGGTGATCACCACCACGTCGCCGTCGACCAGTTCGGCCCGCTCGGCGATGAGGGCGGCCAGCACATCACCTGGCACGATCTCGGGCATGTCGAGGACCGGAAAGATGACCAGTCCACCCGGGGCTGGATCGGACGGAGTCAACTGGGCGCTACCACGGCGGACAGCGAGACCCGGGCCAGGGAGGCGGTCACCTCCACCGATGTCATGATGCTGGGAGCGACCAGGCACCGCATCCCCTCGGCCTCGACCGCATCCGCCATGGAGGCATCGGACTGGTCGACCACCAGGGTCGAGGCCCACGGAGCGTAAAGGCGGGCCACTCCTACCACCGACGGCTGGTGGCCCAACTCGGCCATGAGGTGGTCTGCCGGGCCCCGCAGGGCCGCACCGGCCACGATGGGCGATATCGCCACGGTGGCCGCTCGTCGCTGCGTGAGGGCGTCCCTCAGACCGTGGACGGCCAGGATGGGGCCGATGGAGAGAATCGGGTTGGAAGGGCAGACCACGATGGCCTGGGCACTGGCAATGGCCTCGGTTACGCCCGGGGCGGGTCGGGCCACCTCCGCCCCGGCGAAGCGCACCGTCTCGACCGGCGCGGCGTGGCGGAGCTTCACGAAATACTCCTGGAAGCCGACCTCGGGCCCTCCGGCCAGCGTCAGGTGGGTGCGCACCCGGTCGTCCGACATCGGCATCAGCTTGGTTTGTAGTCCCCAGGCACCGGCCACCTCGTCGGCCACCGCCGACAGGCTGGCGCCCTCATCCAACCGGGCAGTCCGGTACAGGTGGGTGGCCAGGTCGCGGTCGCCCAGGCGGAACCAGGTACCAGCCCCGTAACGGGCCAGGGCCTCCATGGCTCGCCAAGTGTCCCCGGCCAGGCCCCATCCAGTCTGCGGATTAATTGCACCGGCCAGGGTGTAGGTGACGGTGTCCAGGTCAGGACTGACATGCAGGCCGTTCTGGACGGTGTCGTCGCCGGTGTTGACCACCACGCAGACGTCCTCGGGAGCCACCACGCGAACCAATCCCTGGAGGAAGCGCGCTGCGCCGACCCCCCCGGCCAACGCCACGATCACCCGCTCCAAGCTAATGGGGGTGATCATCAGGTCCAACTTGGCGGTTCGGGGCCTATCCCTTGAGTTTGTCAGCCACCTTGCCGAGCGCTCCCGGTGGCTTGGGGCTGGCGCCCAGCTGGGTCATGATGCCCAGCTCGTCGCTGCTGCCCCAGCGCTCGACGATCTTGGCGTCTTGGAAACGGCCGATCTGCACCCCTCGTGCCTCGATCCGCTTGCCGGTGGGGGCGATGCCTTGAAAGTCGCCCTGATGGGTGCCCGACAGGGTGTAGGCGATGCAGACGTGATCCTCGTCGGCCACCATGTGGGCCGCCTCGATGTGGGCATCGGGAAAGGCGCCGGCCAGGCTCTGGAAGAACGTCCGGAAACCGGCGCGGCCGGGACCTTGGCCAGGAGCTGGGTCGTGGTCGACGGCGTCCTCGGCGAAGGATTCCACGGCTGCGTCAATGTTCCCAGCGTTGAGATTGTCAGCCAGGTGTTGCTGAGCGGCAATATTGTCGGCTCTGGACATGGCCTCCCCCTCGGTAGTCCTGTATGACGCCTGGTGGTGAGACGCCTGCCAGGCGAGCTTACTGGCCAGGTGTTGCCACCCGCCGCTCCCTCGAGGCTGCATGTGCGAGGCTCGGGCCATGTCAGGGGGTGGTGATCGACTGGTCGTGGCCCTTGACGCCACTCCGCTGCTTGGGGTTCGCACCGGGGTGGGCGCCTTCTGCGCCGGTGCGCTGGAGGCGGTTGGGAGCCGTCCGGACCTCGACGTGGCCGCCTTTGCCGTCAGTTGGCGACGCCGGAGAGGGATCGTGGGCCAGCTGCCTCCGGGGGTGCGGGCCGTCGACGCGGCCATGCCGGCCCGGCCGGTCCACCTGGCCTGGCGGGCCCTCGGTTCCCCGGCCATCGAGTGGTGGACGGGCCGCCTGGACGTGGTCCACGGGACCAACTTCGTGGTGCCCCCCACCAGGCGGGCTGCCCAGGTGGTCACCGTCCACGACCTCACCACCGTGCGCTTTCCGGAGATGGCCAGCGGGACCACCGCCCAGTTCCCGGCTCTGGTTTGTCGGGCCCTGGACCGGGGAGCGTGGGTGCACACCCCATCCGCCTTCGTGGCCAATGAGGTGGTCGAGCTGCTGGGGGCGGACCCGGAGCGGGTGAGGACCATCCACCACGGGATTTCTCAGCATGGGGTCTCGACGCACACTCAGGCGGGATGGTCAGCCCGGGCTCCCGCGGGAGCCAGCCACCAAGCCGCTGGCGCCGATCCCGACTTGGTCGGTTTGCGAGTCAAACGCCCTTACCTGCTGGCCCTGGGGACCGTCGAGCCCCGCAAGGATCTGGGCAGCCTGGTGCGAGCCTTCGATGCGCTGGCTAGCACCCATAGGGACCTGTGCCTGGTGGTGGCCGGTCCCGATGGCTGGGGGACGGCGGCATTCGAGGCGGCGGTGGCGGCGGCCGCCCACCGGGAGCGGGTGATCAGGGTTGGTTACGTCGATCCCGCTACCCGTGACCTTCTCCTGGCCGGTGCGGCCGTCTTCGCCTACCCATCTCGGTACGAGGGCTTCGGGTTCCCGCCCCTCGAGGCTATGGCTGCCGGTGTACCGGTGGTGACCACCACGGCGGGCGCCCTCCCCGAGGTGGTGGGGGACGGGGCCGAGCTGGTTGAGGTCGGAGACTCCCAGGGGTTGGCCGCGGCGATCGACCGGCTCTTGTCGGATGAGGTGGCCAGGACGGCTCTGGTCGCCAGGGGGACCCACCGGGTCAGGACTTTCTCCTGGGAAACGTGCGGAGCAGGTCTGGCCCAGCTGTACTGGGACGCGGCCGGCGTTCGCGTCGCGGCTTGAGCGCTCGCCAAGCTGAGCGGATGAGGGTGGCGTTGGTGGTCGAGCAGTTGCGCCGGTCCGTGACCGGCGGGATCGGCACCTATGCCACCGGCCTGCTCCAGGGCCTGGACACTTTGGCCCGGTCTTCAGTGGCCGGCCCGCTGGCCGAGGGCACTGGGCCCAACCACACTGGGCCCAACCGCACTGGGCCCAACCGCACTGGGCCCAACCGCACTGGGCCCGAGGTCACGCTGCTTACCAGTCGGCCGCCTCGGGGACCCGATCCGCTGGTGACCCTGGGTCATCCGGTACTGGCTTCCCGGCTGCCGGGTTTCCTGCTTACCCGGGCGTGGGATGCCGGGCTGGCCGCACCGAGGGGGTTCGACCTCGTCCACGCCGTCTCGCTCGCCGTTCCACGGGGCGGTGCCCAGCCGGTGGTGGCCACCGTGCACGACCTGGCATGGAGGACCATCCCCAGCGCCTTTCCGGTGAGGGGACGGCGCTGGCACGAGCAGGCCCTGGCCCGAGCCCTGGCCCGGGCGACCCTTTTCGTGGTGCCCTCGGAGGTGACTGCGGCCGATCTGGTGGGAGCGGGCGCCGACGCGGCACGAGTCCGGGTGGTCGAGGAAGGCGCCGACCACCTCCCGGCGCCCGACGCGGCGGGGACCGGGGCCCTGTTGGACCGCCTCGGAGTGCAGGAGCCCTACCTTCTAAGTGTGGGAACCATCGAACCCCGCAAGAACCTGGAGGCGGTGCTGGCCGCCTACCGCCATGCCCGAGCCCACCTTCCCGGCCGGTGGCCACTCCTGGTGGTGGGCCCCCAGGGCTGGGGCCCGGATCCGACCGTCGCCTCCACCGGTCTGGACGGTGTTGCCCACAACCAGGCGGCCGACAATCCGGGAGTGTTGAGGACCGGGAAGGTGGAGCCTGGTGTGCTGGCTGGCCTCTACGCCGGAAGTCGTTGCCTGGTCTACGTACCGTTGACCGAAGGGTGGGGACTGCCTCCGGTGGAGGCCATGGCGGCCGGGACACCCGTGGTGGCCAGTCCCATGCCCAGTACCGGGAAGGCAGCTCTGGAGGTTGACCCTTGTGACGTGGCCGCCATCGCCGACGCCTTGGTGGTGGCGTCCACTGACCAGAAGGTTCGGGCCGAGCTGGTGTCAGCCGGGCGGGCCCGGGCCGCCGGGCTGACATGGGAGGCAGCCGCTCGTCGCCATGTCGAGCTGTGGGAGGGCGTGGCATGAGCAGAGCAACTGGTGAAGGGACGGGGGAGCGGTTGCGGCTGAGCCTGGACGTCACCGCGGTCCCGGCCCGTCCCATGGGCGCCGGGCGCTACACCTTGGACCTGGCCGCCGCCCTGGCCACCCGCGACGACGTGGAGCTGGCCCTGGTGAGCCGGGCCAACGACGCCGAGCGCTGGCGGGAGCTGGCTCCGGCGGCGACCCTGGAGAGCCTGGCGCCCGGGTATCGTCCGGCCCGACTGGCATGGGAACAGACCCGCCAGCCCCAGTTGCTGTCCCGCCTGGGGGTCGAGGTTCACCACAGCCCGCACTACACCATGCCCGAGCGGGCCACCGTTCCCCGGGTCGTCACCATCCACGACCTCACCTTCTTCGACCATCCCGAGTGGCACCAGCGGTCCAAGGTGAGCCTGTTCCGACGAGCCACCCGGGTGGCGGCCCGCCACGCCGAGGCGCTGGTTTGCGTCAGTGAGGCGACAGCCAACCGGCTGAGAGAGCGCTTCACACCCGCTGGGCCGGTCCATGTGGTGCGCCACGGCGTGGACCACCTGCGCTTTCGCCCCGACGAACCGGCACCCGGGGCCGATGCTCACATCCTGACCCACCTGGGAATCTCGGGGCCCTACGTGGCCTTCATCGGTACATTCGAGCCTCGTAAGGATGTTCCCACCCTGGTACGGGCATTCGACCGCATGGCCGCGGCTCATCCCGACCTGAGGCTGGTCCTGGCCGGCCAGCCAGGTTGGGGAAAGGCCGACGTGGAAGCGGCCGTCAGCCAGGCCCGCCAGTCCGACCGCGTGATCTGCACCGGCTACATCCCCGACGCGGCCGTCCCCGCCCTGCTGCGCCAGGCCACCGCGGTGGCTTATCCCTCCCTCGTCGAGGGGTTTGGCCTGCCCGCGCTGGAGGCCCTGGCCTGTGGTACTCCCTTGGTGACCACCACCGGCTCGGCCATGCAAGAGGTTGCCGAGGGGGCGGCCCTATTGGTGGAGCCGGGCGACCTGGACGGGCTGGCCGGCGCACTGGACATGGTGGTGCGGGGCGACGACAGTCTCGCCGGCCGGCAATCCCGGGGCTTGTCCATCGCTGCCCGCCACACCTGGGCGGCCAGCGCGGCCGGCCATTTGGCGGCCTACCGGGCTGCTCGTCAGTCGGCGGCCGGGGGACATGCCGGGGGCAGCCGCGACGCCAGCCACAGCGACGCCAGCGAGAACAGCGACGCCAGCGAGAACAGCGACGCCGACGCCAACGGCCGTGGCGACGCCAGGTAGGTCAGGGTGCGCGCCTTTGTCACGGGAGGTCACGGCTTTGTGGGGGGGTGGCTGCTCCAGCACCTGGAAGCCGCGGGTGACGAGGTGGTGGCCCCCCCTCCCAGCGTGGACGTCACCGATGGGCCGGGACTGTCGGCGGCCATGGCCGGCGCCCGACCCGAGGCCGTCTACCACCTGGCTGGGTTCACCCACGTGGGTCAGTCCTGGGACGCGCCCGAGGAGACGTTCCGGGTCAATGCCCTGGGTGCCCTGAACCTGTTGGAGGCGGCCCGACACTGCCCCTCGCCACCCAAGGTGCTCCTGGTCAGCTCGGCTGAGGTGTACGGCCAGGTCGATGCCGACCAGCTTCCCATCACCGAGACAACCCCATTGCGGCCGGTGAGCCCGTACGCGGCCAGCAAGGTGGCGGCCGAGTACCTCGGAGTCCAGGCCCACCTGGGCCGGGGTCTGCCCGTCGTGCGCGTACGTCCCTTCAACCACATCGGTCCGGGTCAGTCGCCAGACTTCGTGGTCTCGGCCATGGCCAAGCGGATCGTGGAGGTCGAGCGGAGCGGCCGCCAGGAGCTGCGGGTGGGCAACCTGAGCCCCCGTCGCGACTTCACCGATGTGCGCGACGTGGTCAGGGCCTACCGTCTGGCGGTGGTGAGAGGCCAGGTTGGGGAGGCATACAACGTCGCCTCGGGCACCGACATGGCCATCGGGGACCTGGTGCGCCGGCTGGCTGACCTGTCCGGAGTTGACCTGCGCCTGGTCACCGATTCCGGGCTGGAACGCCCAACCGACGTCGCCGTGCTCAGGGGAGACGCCGCTCGGCTACGGGCCGCCACTGGTTGGGAACCGGAGATCTCCTTGGATGACACCCTCCGAGCCGTGCTCGACCATTGGCGGGTTGCAGCGTCCGGCGCCGACGGTGGCACCTCAGTCGGGTAGGAAGCCCCGAATCCGCGCCCGAGTCTCCTTGGCCTGCTGGCGGGCCTGGCCGAGCAACTCGCGGGCCGGATAAGCCAGGCGCTCCTCGACGGCCTCGAGCCGGGAATCCACCTCGGTCACCACCGGGTCGATCCGGTCGTCCAGCTCGCGGGCCAGTCTGCCCAGCCCGTCTCGAGCTCCATTGAGCTGAGGTCGCAGGCTGGCCATCGGGCCATTGAGGGCCTTTTGCAGCTCCCGGCGGCGTACCTGAGCCCGCTGGAACCCCAGTACGCCCAGACCGACGGCCACGTAGGCCGCATCCTTGGCGGAAGTGAGCGGATCGGCCATGGCGGTACCTCCTATTTTTCGCTGAGAAACCAGGCGTTAACTATTGTTACACGCTTGATAAACAGTTGCAAGCAGCGTTCGGGGCCAGCCCTAGGTCTGAGGAGATCCTGATGGTGGTTGCGGCTTGGCTGGGGATGGTTCGATCAACACGGTGTCTGACTGGCTCTCCGGCCCCGCTCCCACCGGCTGGCCATCGCCTGCTCCGACCCCATCGCCGCCCTGATCGGCGAAATGGGGGACGCCGGCGAACCCGTTGCCGTGCACCGGCCGACCGTAGGCCACGTCGACCAGCTTGCCGACCTCGGCACCGTCAATCGTCTCGCGCTCCAGCAGGGCAGTGGCCACCGCCCGCAGACCCGTCAGGTGGCGACTGAGCACCTCGGTGGCTCGTTCCTCGGACGCCCTCAGGATGTGCTCCACCTCCTCGTCGATGACTCGGCTGGTGTCCTCGGAGTAGTCGCGGGAGTGCATCAGGTCCTCACCGAGGAAGACCATTCCCTCTGACCCCCAGGCCATGGGGCCGATCCGATCGCTCATGCCCCACTCTCGCACCATCTTGCGGGCCAGCTCGGTGTTGCCCACCAGGTCATTGCTGGCTCCGGTGGACAGGTCGCCGTAGATGAGCATCTCGGCCACCCGGCCACCCATGCGCACCGCCAGGCTGTCCTCGATGTACTCCCGGGCGTAGATGTGTCGTTCCTCGATGGGTAGCTGTTGGGTTACTCCGAGGGCCATCCCGGTGGGCAGGATGGTCACCTTGTGCACCGGATCGGCCGCCGGCAGGGCATAGGCCAGCACGGCGTGGCCACCCTCGTGGTAGGCGATCCGCTCCTTTTCGTCGTCGCTCAACAGGACCGACTCGCGCCGCTGGCCCATCAGGACCCGGTCCCTCGCCGCCTCGAAGTCCTCCATGTGCACGTCCTCGCTGCTGCGGCGCACGGCGTGAAGGGCGGCCTCGTTGACCAGGTTGGCCAGATCGGCGCCACTCATTCCCGGAGTACCCCTGGCCACCAGGCTCAGGTCGACGTCAGCCGACATGCGCTTGTCCTTGCAGTGGACCCGGAGAATGGGCAGGCGCTCTTCGAGGTCGGGAAGGGGCACGACGATCTGGCGGTCGAAGCGACCAGGGCGAAGCAGGGCCGGATCGAGGATGTCCGGCCGGTTGGTGGCCGCCATCATGACGATGCCCTCGGTCATGTCGAAGCCGTCCATCTCGTTGAGCATCTGGTTGAGGGTCTGCTCGCGCTCGTCATGCCCGCCGCCCAGGCCAGCCCCCCTCTTGCGTCCGATGGAGTCGATCTCGTCGACGAAGATGATGGCCGGGGCCTGCTTGCGAGCCGTCTGGAACAGGTCTCGAACCCGGCTGGCGCCGACTCCGACGAACATCTCCATGAAGTCAGAGCCGCTCACCGACATGAAGGGCACGCCTGCCTCGCCGGCCACCGCCCTGGCCAGCAGGGTCTTGCCGGTGCCCGGCGGCCCTACCAGGAGCACTCCCTTGGGGATCCGAGCCCCGATCTCCTTGAACCGAGCCGGGGTCTTGAGAAAGTCCACCACCTCGCTTATCTCCTGCTTGACCCCGGTGTAGCCGGCAACGTCGTCAAACGTGGTCCCCGGCCGCTCGGTGGAGTACAGCTTGGCCTTGGACCGTCCGATGGACATGATCCCGGTCATCTGTCCCTGGGCCCGCTTGTTCATCCAGACCAAGATGCCGAGAAAGGCCACGATGGGCAGGCCGAAATAGAGCAGCGAGGTGACCAGGTTGCTCTGGTTGGGAGTGTTGAAGGTCAGCTTGACGCCGTGTTGGTTGAGCGCCTTGATCTCCGTGCTGTTCACCGGCTCGGGACCATCGACCATGTAGGGGGTCCCGTCCTTGAGTTTGCCCGTGACCTTGCCAGTGGTGTTGTCCACCACCGCCGTGTGGACCTTGCCCTGGTCCACGTGAGTGAGCAGGGAGTTGTAGTCCAGGCTCTGGCTGGGACCGGGGGCGAACAGGGGTGGCAGCACGAAGATGGCCAGCACCGCCACCAGCAGGACCAGCGCACCCCAGCGCCAGTGCTGATCGGTACCGGGGGTACCCCCCGGTCCCGATCGCCCGGGCCGGTCCGGTCGGTCGGGACGGTCGGGGCGCAGGCCAGGGAGCTGACGGCTCATTGGGGCACCACCTCGAAGGATGCCCAGGACCGGGGCGTGGCCGTGCTCATTGGGCACATGCTACCGGTCGCAGCCGGCTGCCCGGTGGCTCCCGCCCCGGTGTCAGATGCTCGTGGCATCGCCGGTGATCCCGGAGGTGTCACCGGGTGGTTATGGTCAGGCGATGGGCTGCCGCCGGCTTCGCTGGGTTGCCGGGTGAGACGTCCCACCGCCTCGGACCTCTTACCCAGGTGGGGACTGGGCGACGTGGCGGTGGGGTTCCTGGTCGGCTTCGTCGCCTCCACCCTGTCGGAGCTCTCGGTGGCGGCGGCCACCGGCGTGGCCTTCGTTCGCGGCTCACCGGGTCGCACGACGCCCTCCATGGTCCTGGTCGGGCTCCTCATGCTGTGGGTGGGTCTGGGGGGAGTGCCGCTGCTGGTCGCCCGGCGCAAGGGCCACGGGCCGGTGAGGGACTTTGGGCTGGCCCTGCGCCCCTGGCCTGACCTGCCCCTGGGCGTGCTGGTGGGCCTGGCTTCTCAGTACCTGCTGATCCCCCTGCTCTACCTGCCCCTCCAACCCGTCATCCCCCATCTCAGCGACCGCTTGAGCCACCCGGCGCAGAGCTTCACCGGGGGGGCCCACGGCGCCATGTACGTGGTCCTGGGTGTGCTGGCCGCCGGCGGTGCAGCGGTGGTGGAGGAGCTGTTCTTTAGGGGGCTGCTCCTCCGGTCCCTCCTCAAGCGCCTCGGGCCCATCGGTCCGCGCCTGGCGCCGATCATCTCCATCCTGGTGGCGGCGGTCGCCTTTGGCCTGGCTCACGAGGAGGTGCTGCAACTGCTCGGCCTGACTGCCTTCGGCGTGGTGCTGGGGGTCCTGGCTCATCGCTTTGGCCGCCTGGGCCCGGGCATGGTGGCCCACGCCGCCTTCAACACCGCAGCCATCATCACTCTCGCCTTGGGGCACTGACCGGGGGCCTTGACGGGCCCGCACCCCGCGGACGGCCTTCTTCGGGCAATATGGGCGGCCATGGACACCCTGGTCGAGCCGGTCGCTCCCACGAGGGACTCGGCTCCGACCCTGACCGAGCCGGGCGGTCCGGCCGCCACCGAACCGGCCGGACCGGCTGAGCCACCCCGGACCTCTCGGTGGAGGAGCGTGGCGGGTTGGCCGAGGTGGCCGGCGCTGGTCACCCTGACGGCGGTGGCGGGCGTGATCGGCATCGTGGTGTGGCAGCTCCACCCCTCACTGCTGCTGGCCAACACCACCACCGCTGGGGGCGACACCGGCGCCCACGTCGCCCTGCCGGCGTACCTCCGTGACCACCTGCTGCCCCACGGCCGCCTGACCGGCTGGAGCCCGGAATGGTACGGCGGCTACCCGGCACTGACCTTCTACTTCCCGCTGCCGAGCCTTCTCGTCGTGGCCGCCAACCTGGTCCTGCCGTACGACATCGCCTTCAAGCTGGTGACCGTCCTGGGGCTGCTGACCCTGCCGATCGCGGCCTGGGCCATGGGCCGGCTGTGGGGAGCACGTCGCCCGGTACCGGCATGCCTGGCGGTGGCCACTCTCCCGTTCCTGTTCGACCAGAGCTTCACCATCGACGGTGGGAACATCGCCTCCACCCTGGCCGGGGAGTTCGCCTTCTCCATAAGCCTGTCCCTGTCCCTGGTGTTCCTGGGACTGGTGGCCAGGGGCCTGCGGACCGGGCGTCACCGAGCCCTGGCCGCCGGAGTCCTCGCCCTGACCGCACTGTGCCACATGGTTCCCACCATCTTCGCGGTGGCCGGTGCGGTCGTCATCACTCTGGCGCGCCTCGATCGCCAACGCCTGCGCTGGGCGGCCACGGTGGGTCTGTGCGGCGCTGCCCTCACCGGGTTCTGGGCAGTGCCGTTCGTGCTTCGCCAGGCCTACACCACCGACATGGGCTACGAGCGGGTCACCAACTACGTCCACAGCCTGGCTCCCCATGAGCTGGTCTGGGCCCTGATCCTGGCCGGCATCGGCATCGTGATCTCCGTCGTGCGCCTCCGCCCACTCGGTGCCTTTGTCTCCATAATGGCCGGGTTGTCGGCGGCCGGCTTCGTCCTGGCTCCGGGAGGCAAGCTCTACAACGCCCGGTTCCTTCCGTTCTGGATTCTCTGCGTTTACCTGCTGGCCGGCGTAGCGGTAGCCGAGATGGCCATCGCGCTGGGCGAGATGCGCAGCCATGTGGGCCGTCACGGGGCTCGGGCCGCCGGCCGCAGTCACGGGCCAGCCCCGGAGGCAGGCCAGCGCCGAGGGGCTGTCCCTGCCCGGCCACGCCAGACGGTGGCGGTCCTCACTCCGCTGGTTGCCTTGGTGGCGGCGGCCACCGTGGTCGTCCTGCCCCTGGTCTCGTGGGCGCCTCGAAGCATCACCGCCAGCTTCGTGCCGGATTGGGTGCATTGGAATTACTCGGGCTACGAGGGCAAGGCGGCCTATCCCGAATATCACTCACTGATCAACACCATGGCGAGCGTTGGTGCCAATCATGGATGTGGGAGGGCCATGTGGGAGTACGGGCCCGAGCTCAACCAACTGGGTACGCCCATGGCCCTCATGCTGCTGCCCTACTGGACCAAGGGTTGCATTAACTCGATGGAGGGCCTCTTCTTCGAGTCCTCGGCCAGCACTCCTGCCCACTTCATCAACCAGTCCGAGCTGTCGGAGACCCCGTCCCGGGCGGTAAGGGGCCTGGACTACTCCAACCTGGACGTGGCCGCCGGTGTTCGCCACCTCCAACTCCTGGGGGTCCGCTACTACATGGCCTTTACACCCCAGGCGCAGGCCCAGGCGGCTGTCGACCCCGACCTCACGCAGGTGGCTCAGAGCGGGCCCTGGGCGGTCAATACCGGCACTCAGGTGGTGGACCGCACATGGGACATCTACCAGGTGCACAACTCGGCTGAGGTGGTCCCTCTCTCTGAACAGCCGGTGGTCATGTCCGGCGTGGCCAAGGGAGGCAAGTCGTGGCTGGACGCCTCGATGGCCTGGTACCTCCATCCCGATCGCTGGGATGTCCCGGTGGCCGCCTCCGGGCCTGCGCAGTGGTCCAGGGTGGCGGCCAACGACGCATCGCCGCCCCGCCGGCCGGTAGAGCCGGCGGTGGTCAGTCACATCACCTCCGGTGATAACCAGATCAGCTTCGACGTGGACCGGATCGGCTCGCCCGTGTTGGTCAAGACCTCCTATTTCCCCAACTGGCAGGTAGCCGGAGCCCAGGGCCCCTGGCGGGTGGCACCCAACCTCATGGTGGTGGTCCCCACCAGTCACCGCGTCTCCCTCCACTACGGGACCACCCCAGTGGATGTACTGGGCTGGACAGCCACCATCGCTGGTGTCGCCGGCCTGGTGTGGCTGGCGCGGGCCGGCCGGCTCAGGCTGGATTCCAAGCCCACCAGGTCCGGCCCACCGGAGCCACGCCCGCTGGTACCTGAGGCGCCCAGCCCGCTCGAGCCGGTGCCGGCCGCGTCGGGCCCGCCAGTCCCGGGGGAGGGTCGCCTGGAGTAGGCTCGGCTCCAGTCATGGCCGACCTCAGTGCAGTCTTCAAGGCCTACGACATCCGCGGCACTGTCCCTGACCAACTCGATGGGGTGATGTGCCGGGCAGTCGGGGCTGCCTTTGCCCGTTTCACCAAAGCGACGAGAATCGTGGTCGCCCGTGACATGCGAGCCTCCGGAGTAGAGCTGACGCGGGCCTTCGTGGATGGGGTGACTGCCGAGGGCACCGACGTCACCGAGCTGGGGCTGGCCTCCACCGACCTGATGTACTTCGCAGCCGGTCGCCTGGATGTGCCGGGAGCGATGTTCACCGCTTCTCACAATCCGGCCCGCTACAACGGCATCAAGCTGTGCCTGGCCGGCGCCGCTCCGGTGGGACAGGACACCGGCTTGGCCGAGATCCAGGCCCTGGCCGAGGACCTGATGGCCGAGGACCTGATGGCCGAGGACCAGCCGGCCCCTGCCGGGGACCGCTCGTCATGGGGGTCGGTGGATGCAGCCGATTTGCTGGAGGAGTACGCCGACCACGTGCGCTCCTTCATCGATGTTGGTGCCCTGCGCCCGCTGCGGGTGGTGGCCGACACCGCCAATGGCATGGGTGGCCTGGTGGTACCCAGGGTCTTCGCCGGCCTGGCCCCTCACCTGGAGATGCTCTATCCCGAGCTGGACGGCACCTTCCCCCACCATCCGGCCGATCCAATCCAGCCCGAGAACCTGGTCGATCTGCAATCCCGGGTCCTCGGCACCGGTGCCGACGTGGGCCTGGCCTTCGACGGTGATGCCGATCGGGTCTTCCTGGTGGACGAGGCGGCCAACCCATTGTCAGGATCTCTGACCACTGCCATGGTGGCCGCGGCCATGCTCGACAAGCATCCCGGTGCGACCATCCTCTACAACCTGATCTGCTCCAAGGCCGTCCCCGAGGTCATCTCCGAGCATGGGGGCAAGCCGTTGCGGACCCGGGTGGGCCACTCCTTCATCAAGGCGGTGATGGCCGACACCGGTGCGGTGTTCGGGGGCGAGCACTCGGGCCACTATTACTTCCGGGACAATTACCGGGCTGATTCGGGACTCATCGCCACCCTGGTCCTCCTGGAGATGCTGTCGCGATCCGGCCAGCCGCTCTCCGAGCTTCGCCGGCCCTTCGAGCGTTACGCCGACTCGGGGGAGCTCAACACCGAGGTGAGTGACGCGGGCAGCGTGCTGGCGGCGGTGGAGACCAATTTCGAGCTGGCTGGTGGACGGATCGACCACACTGACGGGCTCACCGTAGAGCTCGACGACTGGTGGTTCAACCTGCGCCCCTCGAACACCGAGCCGCTACTGCGCCTGAACCTGGAAGCGCCCACCAGCGAGGCGTGCCGTTCACACGTGGTCGAGCTGCTGGAGCTGATCCAGGGCGCGTCCCGGGCCCTGGTCAACTGAACATGGTCAACTGAACATGGTCAACTGATTGATGACCCTCGACTCCAAGCTGCTGGAGATACTGGCCTGCCCGCAGGACAAGGGTCCCCTGCTGTACCTGAGCAACGAGGACAGCCTCTACAACCCGCGGTTGCGTCGCCGCTACGCCATCCGGGACGACATCCCGATCATGCTGGTCGACGAGGCGGAGACGGTCGATGACTCCGAGCACCAGCGCATCCTGGCCAAGGTGAAGGCCGAGGGGATTGCCCCCACCTTCGACCCGGCCCAGCCACCCGAGCCCGGCCGTCCGCCCCGCCCCAGCGAGGTCCGGTGACCCTCACGGCTCTGAACGCCCCCGACAGCATGGGCATGCTGGCGGCTACCGCCGCCCTGCCCGAGCAGGTGGTCGGGGCTGCTGAGGCAGCCCGCGGCCTGGCTCACCTGCCACGCAAGGACGCGGTGGAGAACGTGGTGGTCCTGGGCATGGGGGGCAGCGGGATTGCCGGCGATGTCCTGGTGGCGGCGGCCGCTCCGTTCATGGCCGTGCCCGTCGTGGTGGTCAAGTCCTACACATTGCCGGCCTTCGTGGGGCCCGGGTCGCTGGTCTTCGCCATATCCTTCTCGGGCGAGACGGAGGAGACGGTCGAGGCGGCCGGAGAGGCTCTGCGCCTGGGCGCTGTCCTGGTGATGGTGACCGGCGGGGGAGAGCTGGCCACGCTGGCCCAGCGTTGCGGAGCCCCCCAGGTGGGAGTGCCCTCGGGGATCCCCCAACCCCGGGCCGCCCTGGGGGCCATCGCCATTCCCCCCTTGGTGGTGTTGGAGGAGATCGGCCTGTTCCCCGGAGCTGGCCAATGGATCGACCTGGCGGTGGACCAGCTGCGCCGACGCCGGGACCAGCTGATGGCCCCAGACAGCCCGGCCGCCGCTCTGGCTCGGCGGATCGGGCGCACCATCCCGCTGCTGCACAGCTCGCAGGCCCTGGGTGTGGCGGCCGCCCAGCGGTGGAAGACGCAGGTCAACGAGAACGCCAAGAGTCCCGCCTTTTGGGCGGTTCACCCCGAGCTGGACCACAACGAGGTGGTTGGCTGGGGACAGCACGGTGACATCACCCGCCAGTTGATCACCCTGGTCAACCTGCGCCACGACGGTGAGCACCCCCAGGTCTCTCGCCGGTTCGGGTTGGTGACCGAAGCCCTGGGCGAGGTGGTGGCTGGCCTGGAGGAGGTGCGAGCCGAGGGCGAGGGTGACCTGGCTCAGCTGCTGGACCTGGTCATCTACGGGGACTTCGTCTCCTTGCACCTGGCCCGTCAGGAGGGTATCGACCCCGGCCCGGTGCCGGTGCTGGACGAGATCAAGAGCCGACTGAGACACGAATGACGAGACAAGGATGACTGAAAATCATGGACTTTGACATTGCCGACGCCAACCTGGCCGACCTGGGCCACCAGCGAATCGCCTGGGCCGACGCCAACATGCCCGTGCTGGCTTCCATCCGGGAGCGCTTCGCCAAGGAGCGTCCGCTGGAGGGAGTGACGGTGGCGGCCTGCCTGCATGTCACCACTGAGACGGCCAACCTGTTGCGTACCCTCCAGTCAGGAGGGGCCCAGGTGGTGGCGTGCGCTTCCAATCCCCTGTCCACCCAGGACGACGTGGCCGCCTCGCTGGTTCGCGACGAGCGCATGGCTGTCTTCGCGATCAAGGGCGAGGACTCAGCCAGCTATTACGCGCACATCGACGCGGTCCTCGATGCCCGACCCCAGCTCACCATGGACGACGGCTGCGACCTGGTCTCCCGGCTGCACCGTGATCGCCCGGACCAGGTCGCCGAGGTGGTGGCGGGGACCGAGGAGACGACCACCGGCGTCATTCGCCTGAGGGCCATGGAGGCCGAGGGGGCGTTGCGGGTCCCGATCGTGGCGGTCAACGATGCCGACACCAAGCACATGTTCGACAACCGCTACGGGACCGGGCAGTCCACCCTGGACGGGATCATTCGGGCCACCAACGTGCTGCTGGCCGGCAAGCGAATGGTGGTGGCCGGCTACGGCTACTGCGGCAAGGGACTGGCCAGCCGGGCCCAGGGTATGGGTGCCCAGGTGATCGTGTGCGAGGTGGACCCACTGCGGGCACTGGAGGCGGTGATGGACGGTTTCCGGGTCGAGCCCATGGATGAGGCAGCCCGAGAGGGCGACATCTTCGTGACTGTGACCGGCAATCGGGACGTGTTGCGGGAGGAGCATTTTCGGCTGATGAAGGACGGGGCGATCCTGGCCAACTCGGGGCACTTCGACATCGAGATCGACCTGGCAGCCCTGGGCGCCTTGGCCCAGGGCGAGCGTCGGCGAGCGGTGCGGCCACTGGTCGAGGAGTTCCTGGTTGCCGGAGGGGGGGCCGACCACCGGGTGATGGTCATCGCCGAGGGACGCCTGGTCAACCTGGGGGCGGCCGAGGGGCACCCGGCGGCGGTCATGGACATGAGCTTCGCCAACCAGGCGCTTACCGCCGAGTGGGTCCTGGGCCACGCCGGCACCCTCGAACCCCGCGTCTACGACGTGCCTCGGGAGATCGACGCGGAGATCGCCAGGCTCAAGCTCGACTCCATGGGAATCTCCATCGACCGGCTCACCCCGGCCCAGGAGGAGTACCTGGCCTCGTGGACCACCGGCACCTCATAGGAGGTGGTCGCCGGCCACCGGCCTGCGCCCGCCGTCGTGGGGCCCGGTCCGCCGGCATCCGGCGGCGCAGCCACCGTTGGTCCGTCTGTGATGCATTTAGTGCTGTTATTGACACTAAATGCATCACAGACTGTTGCTCTGCCTCACGGAGGCGGCGCACTTGCGGTCGAAAGGCTCTCGCAAGGGGGGCGCCAAAGGGCGCTTAGACTCTGGCATGGCCGCGTGCGGGTCTGTGGTTGCAAGTCGATGCCAGTCGCAGGCGAAACGACCCACGTAAGGTGACCCTTGGTTGCTGAGCATGGTGCGGCTTAGAGGTAAGTCCTGCCCGTCGAGGCGCCGGCTGTCGGCGCCGGACGGTGAGGGAGCGACGCGGGTCGTGGTGGCGCTGTGGGGCCATAGCTGTTGGGTTCTCCGCCGTGAGGTGGGGTGCACCAAGGTAAAGCCGCCAGCGCCTGGCTCGCTACCTCCTCCGCAGGCGAGTGTGGGGGCAAAGACCAGGTCAGCCGCACGCGGCCGTTTTTTGGAAAATCAATCGAGAGGAGACCGTTCTCCGTGGACATCACCATCCGGGCCCGCAACCGTGAGTTGTCAGAGGTTCAACGCCTGGCCATCGAGACCAAGGTGAACCGCCTGGGGCGCTTCCTCGACGGCATCGAGAGGGCCGAGGTGCTCCTGTCCGAGGAGCGCAACCCACGCATTCTCGACAGTCACCTCTGTGAGGCCACGGTGGTGGCCAAGAGCCACGTACTGCGGGCCAAGGCCACCGCTCCCGACGCGCTGGGGGCGGTGGACCAGGCGATGGAGAAGCTTGAGCATCGCATGGTGAAGCTCAAGGGACGCCTGGTCAGCCGGTCTCATCCCCGCCGCCACCCCCTGACAACCGCCAGCCCGCCCGACGACGAGCTCGACGCAACCGAGGTCGGCGCCCCCGGCGCCCCCGCTCCCGGCGCTCCCGGCGCCCCCGGCGACCCCGACTCGGACTCCGACAATGCCGTTATCGTCAAGACCAAGCAGTTCGCCATCAAGCCCATGATCCCCGACGAGGCCGCCCTGCAGATGGACCTGCTCGGCCACGACTTCTTCTTGTTCACCAACGCCGACACCGGTCGTTCGGCAGTGGTCTACCGCCGCCACGACGGTCATATTGGCCTGATCGACGCGGCCTGAGCGTGCTCGTGGTCCGCCGATGAGCAATGACCCCGTGCGGGTGCTGATCGCCGACGATCATGCCGTGTTCAGGCGAGGCCTGTCGGCGGTGCTGGCCATTGAGGATGGCATCGAGGTGGTGGCCGAGGCCTGCGACGGCGAGGAGGCCCTGGCCAGGTGCGCCGAGTTGGCCCCCGATGTGGTCCTCATGGATGTGCGCATGCCCAGGCTCAGTGGTATCGATGCCGCCCAGGCCATCCGTAGCCTGTCTCCCACCACCAAGATCTTGATGCTGACGGTTAGCGACGAGGAGACCGATCTGTACCAGGCGATCAAGGCCGGTGCCAGCGGCTATCTGTTGAAGGAGGTCTCGGGAGATGAGGTGGCCGACGCCGTTCGGGCCGTGTACCACGGCCAGAGCCTGCTCTCGCCATCCATGGCGGCCAAGCTGCTCACCGAATTCAACTCCTTGGCCAAGCGGGCAGAGGCCAAGCAGCAGCTCCCGGCTCCCAACCTCACCGATCGCGAGCTGGAGGTGCTGACCCTGGTGGCCAGGGGGCTGCGCAACGCGGCCATCGCTGAGCAGCTCTACATCTCCGAGAACACGGTCAAGAACCATGTGCGCAACATCTTGGAGAAGCTGCATCTCCACTCCCGAATGCAGGCCGTGATGTACGCTTTGCGTGAGCACTTGATCGAGACCGATGGCACCAGCGGCTAGGGCCGGCCAGCCAGGCGGCCCTAGACTGAGTGGGTTATGAGCGTCTTCGCCAAGATTCTGCGAGCTGGGGAGGGCAAGAAGGTCCGTCGCCTGGCCGAGATCGTCCCCATCATCAACGAGTTGGAGCCGGAGGTCGAGGCTCTGAGCGACGAGGCCCTGCGCCATCGCACGGTGGAGTTCCGCCAGCGCCTGGAACAGGGCGAGGAGGTGGACGAGCTCCTGGTGGAGGCGTTCGCGGTGGTGAGGGAGGCAGCTCGTCGGGTGATCGGCCAGCGCCACTACGACGTGCAGCTGATGGGGGGCATGGCCCTGCACTTCGGATGGATCGCCGAGATGAAGACCGGCGAGGGCAAGACCCTGGTGTCGACTCTGCCGGTCTACCTCAACGGCCTCACTGGCAAGGGCGTGCACGTGGTCACGGTGAACGACTACCTGGCGGCGCGCGACGCCCAGTGGATGGGCCAGGTGCATCGCTGGCTGGGCCTCGATGTCGGACTGGTGGTGCCCAGCATCGAAGACACCGAGATGCGCCGCATCGCCTATGCCTGCGATGTCACCTACGGCACCAACACCGAGCTGGGCTTCGACTACCTGCGGGACAACATGGCCCGCGCCCGGGATGCCATGGTCCAGCGGGGCCACCCGTACGCCATCGTGGACGAGGTCGACTCGATCCTCATCGACGAGGCTCGCACTCCACTCATAATCAGTGGACCGGCGGCCGAGGCAGCGCGCCTCTACTATCAATTCGCCGGCATCGCCAGGGGTCTGCGCCGGGACACCGATTATGAGGTGGACGAAGAGAAGCGCACGGTGGCCCCCACCGAGGAGGGCATCGAGAAGGTCGAGCGCCAGCTCGGAGTGAGCAATCTCTACGACCTGGTTTCGGTCAATTACGTCCACCAGCTCCAGCAGGCCCTGCGGGCCAAGGAGCTTTACCGCCGGGACAAGGACTTCATCGTCAGCGATGGCGAGGTCAAAATCGTCGACGAGTTCACTGGACGGATCCTGGAGGGCAGGCGCTGGTCAGATGGACTGCACCAGGCGGTGGAGGCCAAGGAGCGGGTCCGGATCAAGGAGGAGAACCACACGTGGGCGACTGTCACCCTCCAGAACTACTTCCGGCTCTACGACAAGCTGGCCGGTATGACCGGCACGGCCGAGACCGAGGCTTCGGAGTTCGCCAACACCTACGACTTGCCAGTGGTGCCCATCCCCACCAATCGCCCACTGTGCCGGACCAGTCACCCTGACCTGATCTTCAAGACCGAGGCGGCCAAGTTCAACGCGGTGGCGGAGGATCTGGCCGAGCGGTACGAGAGCGGCCAGCCGGTGCTGGTGGGTACGGCGTCGGTGGCCAAGTCCGAGGAGCTGTCGCGACTGCTCGAGCGCCGGGGGATCGACCACTCGGTGCTCAACGCCAAGCAGCACGTACGAGAGGCGGCGGTGGTGGCCCAGGCCGGCCATCTCCATGCCGTCACGGTGGCCACCAACATGGCCGGGCGGGGCGTCGACATCGTCCTCGGCGGCAACCCCGAGGGCCTAGCCCTCCAGGAGGCTGCTGCCCAGGGGCTGGACCTCGAGACCGACGAGGGACGAGGTGGGCTGGCCGACCTGCAGGCAAAGTTCGCCGAGCAGTGCCGGGCTGAGGGCCAAAAGGTCTGTGAGCTCGGGGGCCTGTATGTCCTGGGTAGCGAGCGTCATGAGAGCCGGCGCATCGACAACCAGCTGAGAGGTCGTTCCGGGCGCCAGGGTGACCCGGGCGAGAGCCGGTTCTTCTTGTCCCTGGAGGACGAGCTCATGCGTCTCTTCGCCACCGGGGCCATGACCTGGGTGATGGGCCGAGCCTTTCCCGACGACGTTCCCATCGAGGCCAGGATGGTCACCAAGGCCATCGAGAGGGCGCAGAACACGGTCGAGGCTCGTAATGCGGAGATCCGCAAGGATGTCCTCAAGTACGACGAGGTGATGAACGAGCAGCGCAAGGTCATCTACGCCCGGCGCATGCAGGTCATCGACGGAGAGGATCAGCGGGAGAACACCCTCGAGCTGTTGGAGGCGGCCGTATGGGCTGCGGTGGAGTCAGCCTGTCCGGGTGACTACCCCGAAGAATGGGATCTCGGGGCCCTGGTCACCGAGGTAGGGCAGTTCTACCCGACCCGCTTCTCCTCCGACGATCTGGCTGAGGGCACGGACAGCCAGGTCATCGGCCAGAGCCTGTGGGCCGAGGCCCTGGAGTACTTCGAGAACCGGGAGAAGTCTCTCCCGGGCGGCGAGGAGACCGCTCGCCATCTGGAGCGAGAGATAATGCTGCAGATCATCGACCAGCGCTGGCGGGAGCACCTGGCCGAGATGGACTATCTGCGGGAGGGCATCAACCTGCGGGCCATGGGCCAGCAGGATCCCCTGGTGGCGTGGCAGCGAGAAGGCTTCTCGATGTTCGGCCAGCTCATGACGGCTATCGACGAGGACTACCTGCGCTACGTCCTTCACGTAGAGGTCCTGGCCGAGCCGGCTCCCGAGCCCGACTTGGGTGGCGCTCAGTACCAGGCGGCCGACGATCCGGTGCTGGGCCCAGCGGCCGTGGCCGACACCATGGGCCACGTTGGCCCCCTGGCCGGCGGCCTCGACAGTGGTCCCGACGCCTTGATCGGTGGTGGGCCGGACGGTGGCCATCGTTCCGAGGGTGGCCCCCGCAACGCCGCCCAGCCGGACGAGAGCCCGCCAGCCCAGCCGGACGGGGGCACCGGCCGGGGCTCGGACGGCCGGGGCTCGGACGGCCGGGTTAACGACGGTCCAGCGGGCCAGTCCGAGCCAGCCGGCTCTGAACAGATGGACGACGACGAGCCCATGGTCCCATGGGTCAAGTCCGATCGGGAGAAGCTCGGGCGCAACGACTCGTGCTGGTGCGGGAGCAACAAGAAGTACAAGCTGTGCCACGGCTCCTGAAGTCGGGGCTCCTGAAGTCGGGGCTCCTGAAGTCGGGGCTCCTGAAGTCCGGCTCATAGAGTGCGGGACCTCACTGACGACCTGAATGCCCTGGCCAAGCGCCTGGACGAGGCTGAGGGCTACCTCGACCTGGAAGGGCTGCGGGCCAGGCAGTCCCGACTGGAGACCGAGGTGGGACGCCCCGATCTGTGGGACGACCCGGATGCCGCCCGGACGGTGACCACCGCCTACCGCCGGGTGGCTGACGACGTGGACCTGCTGGAGGGACTGGCCGCCCGGTTGGGCGACGCCCAGACCCTGCACCAACTGGCAGTGGAGGAGCAGGACGACTCGGTGGCCGTCGAGCTGGAGGGCGCAGTGACCTCGCTGGCCAGGGACTTCGATGCCCTCGAGCTGCGATCACTGTTCGCCGGCGAGTACGACGAGCGTGATGCGGTGGCCGAGATCCATGCCGGAGCAGGGGGGACTGACGCCCAGGATTGGGCCGAGATGATGCTGCGCATGTATCTGCGCTGGGCCGAAAGACGAGGTTTCTCAGTGGAACTGGAGGAGGTCTCGGCTGGCCAGGAAGCCGGGATCCTCTCGGCCACCTTCATCGTGTCGGGTCGCTATGCCTACGGCCTCCTGTGCGCCGAGCGGGGGGTCCACCGACTGGTGCGCATGTCCCCCTTCAATGCTCGCCACAGCCGCCAGACCAGCTTTGCCTCCTTCGAGGTCACTCCGTTCCTGGACGATCTGGTCGACCAGGTGGACATTGACGACAAAGACCTGCGGGTCGACACCTACCGCTCGTCGGGGGCCGGCGGCCAGCACGTGAACGTGACCGACTCGGCCGTGCGCCTCACCCACCTTCCCACCGGGCTGGTGGTCTCCTGTCAGAACGAGCGCAGCCAGCACCAGAACAAGGCCAAGGCTCTCCAGATCCTGGCGGCCAAGCTGGCCGACCGACAGCGGGCCGAACGCCGGGCCGAGCTCGACGCCATCGCCGGTCCCCAGAACGACGTGGCCTGGGGCAGCCAAATCCGCTCCTACGTACAGGCTCCCTACCAGCTGGTAAAGGATCTCCGCACCCAGGCCGAGGTGGGCAATGTGGAGGCGGTGCTGGACGGGGATCTGGACGGCCTCATCGAGTCCTTCCTGCGGTGGCGTCGATCCAGCGGAAATTAGTCCTTCCCGCCGGGCCGTATCGCCCACCTACAGAGGCTCCGGCCCTGGACCTCGGCCTCATCTGTTAGCATCCGGTTGTTACCGGCCCGTCGCACTTCCCCGCGGGGTCGCAACACCACCCTAATGATCCGATTCGACAACGTATCGAAGACCTATAAGCAGACCATCGTCGCCCTGCGAGACGTCTCGGCCGATATCGCCAAGGGTGAGTTCGTCTTCCTGGTGGGTCCGTCGGGATCGGGGAAGTCCACCTTTCTGCGCCTCCTGCTCAAGGAAGAGGATCCCGACAACGGCGGTATCTGGATAGCGGGCCGGGAGGTGGGAAAGCTCAACCACTGGAAGGTTCCCTACCTACGGCGCAACATCGGCTGCGTCTTCCAGGACTTCCGGCTCCTGCCCAACAAGACCGTGTTCGAGAACGTGGCCTTTGCCTTGGAGGTGATCGGCCGACCCAAGCATGTGGTCGCCACCCAGGTGCCCCAGATCCTGGACCTGGTGGGGTTGTTGGACAAGAAGACCAACCTGCCCCACGAGCTCTCGGGGGGTGAGCAGCAGCGGGTGGGGATCGCCCGGGCCTTTGTCAACCGGCCCCTCATCCTGCTGGCCGACGAGCCCACCGGCAACCTCGATCCCAACACGGCCCGCGGCATCATGCGCCTGCTCGACCGCATCAACCGGACCGGGACCACCGTGATGATGGCCACCCACGACTACGGGATCGTCAACAACATGCGCCGGCGGGTCATCGAGCTGGAACAGGGATCGGTGGTCCGTGACCAGGTCAGGGGCGTCTATGGCTATGCCTGAGGAGGTCGGCTGAGTGGCCCTGTCGCTCGACTACGTGGTCCGAGAGACCGGCACCAACCTGTGGCGCAACCGGCTCATGAGCATCGCCGCAGTATTGACCGTGGCGGTGTCACTGTCGCTGGTGGGGGGGGCCCTGATAGTCAAGCAGGGAGCCTCGACTGCCACTGCTCGCTGGAAGGGGAATGTCGGCCTGGCGGTCTTTATGCAGCCCGGAGCCAGCCCCGACCAGACCACGGCGGTAGCGGCCCGGTTGACATCGCTGGAGCCCGCCAGGGTCAGGTCGTTCCGCTATGTGGACCAGACGGCTTCGTTCGCCGAGATGCATCATCTGTTCGCCAATCAACCTGACCTGATCCAGGGAGTGAAGTCGGGCGACCTGCCCCCCTCCTATCGGGTGGTGCTCCACGAAGCCAGCCAGGCCCCGGCCGTGGGCAACTTGTTCCCCAAGAACCAAGGTGGGGTTCGTGAAGTCTCTTATCCCAGCTCGGCCATCAAGACCATGCTGTCGATAACCCGGATCGCCCAGGCCGTCATCGTGGTGCTGGCCGCCATCTTGTTGTTGTCGGCGTCGGTCCTGATCCTCAACGCCATCCGCATGGCCATCTTCGCCCGCCGTCGAGAGGTGGCGGTCATGAAGCTGGTGGGGGCCACCGACTGGTTCATCCGAGTCCCATTCATGCTGGAGGGCCTGCTGCAGGGCCTGGTGGGAGCCATCGCTGCCTGTGGCGCGGTGGTCGGTCTGCACTGGGGCCTCGGCTACGCGGTACAGCACTTCCACGCCTCCCTGCTCACCTCCCTGGTGGTGTCGGGCCATGACGTGTTCGTCACCGAGTTGTTCATCCTGGCCATGGGGGCGGTGGTGGGCTCCTTCGGATCGGCCCTGGCCGTGCGCCGCTTCCTCGAGGTCTAACCGCTCCACCCGGCCACTGTCCGGATGACCGTGTCGGCCAGCTCCGGTCGGCAGATCAACAGGTCCGGGATCCAGGTGCTCGGTTGGTTGTAGACGAGCGAGCTGCCGTCCAGGCGCGAGGCGTGCAGGCCGGCGGCCAGGGCGACGCCCACTGGCGCAGCCGAGTCCCACTGGTGCTGGCCGCCGGTATGGGCATAGACATCGGCTTGTCCCAGCACCACCGCCATGGCCTTGGCTCCCGCCGAGCCCAGTAGGGCGACCTCGGCATCCAGGGCGGCCTGGATGGCTCGGCCCACTGACGGCGGCCGGGAGGCGCTCATGACCAGGCGAAGCCGGCCGGGGCTGGCCCGGGGGGCCAGGAGGTCTCGGGAGCCGGGCCGGGCTGGGTTGCCCACCGGCCTCCCGGCCGCCTCAGTGGCTGCCTGGAACAGGCCGTGCGGGCCGGTGGCCAGCACCAGACCGAGCGCCGGCAGAGCCACCGCCGCGGCGGTGGGGTCCCCTGTCTCCACCAGGGCGACGTGGACGGCCCAGTCCGAGCGGCCGGGTTGCTGGTACTCACGGGTGCCATCCAACGGGTCGACGATCCACACCCTCTCGGACACCAGTCGCCTGGAGTCATCGGGGGACTCCTCGGAGAGCACGGCATCGCCCGGACAGGCCTCGGCCAGGTGGTCCAGGATCAACTGGTTGGCCAGCTGATCGCCCCGTCTCCCGAGGGTATGGGGTGACATGCCTTGGTCCTCTGCTTCTTCCCTGACCCGTACCAGTAGCCGGCCGGCCTGCTCGGCCAATTGAGCTGCCGTGTGGTGGTCAAGGTGGGACATCGGCGGCAGTGTGCCACGCTCAACCGGGCATGACGGCATCATCCCGGCCCGGTTGGCCCCTCGGGACGCCTGGTGGGATCAGCCCAACCTCACGGCCGAACGGCTGACACAGTGAGCCATGTCGGACGCCAATCGGCAAGCGTCGGCCTGGTGGAGAGTGGCCACGCTGATGCGAACTGCCGGCGGCGAGGCCATCCGGAACCTTTCTCCGGGCGCCACCGCCCACCCGGCCTGGACCAGGCCGGCCAGGACAGGATGCTCCTGGGGGACCGGCACCCAGACGTTGAGACCCGAGCTGCCGCTGGCCTGAATGTCATGGCTGGCCAGGGCGTCGACCAGGGCCTGCCTGCGTGCCGCGTAGGTGAGGGCAGCCTCTTCGAGGATCCGGAGGACCGACGGCTCGAGCCACAGCCGGGTCACCAGGTCCTGCAAGAGGTGGCTCACCCAACCGGTGCCCAGGGCCTGGCGCCGCTCTGTCCGGGCCACGGTGGCCTCGTCGCCGGCCACCGTGGCCAGCCGCAGGTCGGGCCCCAGCGCCTTGGACACCGAGCGAATCACGGCCCATCGGCGACGCCCAGGCGACAATGATCGCAGCGGTGCTCCGGCCACCGGGCCGGCATGGTCGTCTTCCACCACCAAGACATCGGGGAACGGACCGATCGCCTCGGCCAGCTCCGCCGCCCGGGACTTCCCCCAGGTGGCCCCGGTAGGGTTGTGGGCCCTCGGAGTGAGGACCACGGCCGCGACACCGCCGCCCATCGCCCGGGCCAGGGCCTCGGGCCGAGGACCCCCGTCGTCCATGGGCATTGGCACCGCCTCGAGAGCCATGGCGGCCACCAGGTCCAGCACCGCCGGATAGCCCGGATCCTCCACCGCCACCCGGTCGCCCGGGCGCAGCCAGGCCCCCAGCACCCGTTCCACACCGTCCAGGGCCCCTCCCGTGACGGCCAGGTGGGTGGCGTCCACCCCGTCGGCCGAGAACTGCCCTCGGGCCAACCGGCCCAAGTCGGCCGACACCGACGGCTCCCCGTAGCCACGGCGCGGGGGGCCATCCGGCGAGCCCGGAAATGGTGGCAGCAGGGCGGGGTCTGGGCCGCCGTTGGCCAGGTCGCGCACGCCTGACGGCACGGTGATGCCCGCCACGCACCCGGGTGCCCCTCCGGCCGTCCCCTACCAGCACTCCGCGGGCCCGGAGCTCCCGGTAGGCCCCGGCCACCGTGGCCGGGATGAGACCCAACGCACCGGCCAGGCCACGCACGGTGGGCAGCCTTTCGCCCGGTCGGAGGGCATGGTCCCGCAGACCCGCTTCGACGCTGGCCACGATCTCCCGTGCCGTGTGGCCGGTGGGGGAGTAACGTACGGCGCCCCGGCCAGCCGGCTGCTCGGAGCCTTGGCGGATGGGGTGGCCACGTGCGTGACCGTTACCCTGGTTGACGGGCTGGTCCTGGCTCGCTCAGCTTTGCATCACTCGATGAACCATCGGTCGGTCATTGCCTTTGGCAAGGCTCGGCCCGTGGTTGGGGAAGGGGAGAAGGCCAGGGCCCTCGCCTTGATACTCGATCACCTGGCGGCGGGCCGGGCTGGTGAGGTTCGACCGCCCAGCCGAGCCGAGCTGGTTGCCACGGCCGTGATCGGGTTCACCATCGAAGAGGCGTCGGCCAAGGTGAGATGCGGGCCCCCGATGGACAAGCCGACCGACCTGGACGCGGCGGTCTGGGCCGGCGAGCTGCCCCTTTCGATGACCGCCGGGCCTGCGATAGCCGCTCCGGATCTGCGCCCTGAATTGGCCGTACCGGCGTCGATCACCGGATGAACCAGGTGATCGACGCCGGTACGGGAACGCACAAACGACGGTTGTGCCGCCTCAGCGCACCCGACCGTAACCCATTGGGGTGCCGTCATAGGTGATCGACTGCGTCTGGATGAGGGTGCCGGAATGGTTGGCGGCCACCACCTGACCGTTGCCGATGTACATGGCATTATGGCCCGGCTGGGGACCGCCACTGTTGTCGTAGAAGACGATATCTCCCGGCTGGAGCTCACTGGCCGAGACGCGGGTGGTGGCCTGGTACTGCGCCACGCTGTTGTGCGGCAGACTGACACCGGCAGCCGCCCAGGCGTACATGATCAGACCCGAGCAGTCGAAGCCGCCGGGGCTTGCCCCGCCGTAGAGATAGGGCACGCCGACCTGGGCCAGAGCCGTCCCGACGGCCGTGGCGCCCTTGGACGAGGATACCGCCGGCCGGGGAGCCGACGTGGAGCTTGAGACGGGCACTGCGGACGATGTAGCTCCCCCGGTGTTGAGGACCTGGCCCACGAAGATGACGTTGGGGTCAGAGATGTGGTTGGCGGCGGCCAGGGCAGCCACCGTGGTGCCAGAGCGCTGGGCAATGGCGGCCAGGGTGTCCCCGGCCTTGATCGTGTAGCTGGAGCCGCTGGAGATCGGCGCAGCCTGGACGGGTGCCGCTGACGAGGATGCCGGTCCCTTGAGGGCCAGAACCTGGCCCACCAGGATCACGTTGGGGTCAGAGATGTGGTTGGCGGCGGCCAGGGCAGCCACCGTGGTGCCAGCGCGCTGGGCGATGCCAGCCAGGGTGTCCCCGGCCTTGACCGTGTAGCTGGAGCCGCTGGAGATCGGCGCAGCCTGGACGGGTGTCGAGACCTCCACCACCATCGGCTTGGCGGCCGCCACCGCAGGGGTGACCACGGTCTTGGCCGCCACCGCAGGGGTGACCACGGTCTTGGCCGCCACCGCAGGGGTGACCACGGTCTTGGCCGCCACCGCAGGGGTGACCACGGTCTTGGCCGCCACCGGCTGGCTGACCACGGTCTTGGCCGCCACCGGCTGGCTGACCACGGTCTTGGCCGCCACCGGCTGGCTGACCACGGTCTTGGCCGCCACCGGCTGGCTGACCACGGTCTTGGCCGCCACCGGCTGGCTGACCACGGTCTTGGCCGCAGCCTTGGGCGCCACCGTGGTGACCACGGTCTTGGCCGCAGCCTTGGGCGCCACCGTGGTGACCACGGTCTTGGGGACTACCTTGGCCGCCGTCTGGGCAGCTGCAGCCTTGGCGGATGCCTGGGCAGCTGCAGCCTTGGCGGATGCCTGGGCAGCTGCAGCCTTGGCGGATGCCTGGGCAGCTGCAGCCTTGGCGGATGCCTGGGCAGCTGCAGCCTTGGCGGATGCCTGGGCAGCTGCAGCCTTGGCGGATGCCTGGGCAGCTGCAGCCTTGGCGGATGCCTGGGCAGCTGCAGCCTTGGCGGATGCCTGGGCAGCTGCAGCCTTGGCGGATGCCTGGGCAGCTGCAGCCTTG
>JAABUZ0100000530.1_pt1 | contig 92375 bp, 98 predicted proteins | sample 5562091 | NCBI WGS metagenome assembly JAABUZ01 (sample SAMN12813069, study PRJNA571459) | rock metagenome | isolation source: Antarctica rocks | place: Antarctica: Victoria Land, Linnaeus Terrace sud | collected 2015-12-21
CTAAATCAGTTGAATCAGGTACTACATCGCAGGAAGGCATTCTTATCGAGGTGGGCAAGAACAATAGGGGGCTTTGTTGATATTGTTTCTATTTACAAAAAATAACCTTTTTGACGGAACCTTACCGAATCTGGTTAGGGTTAACCTTAAAAATTAACCGAATCCTAACAGCGGTTAAAGGGATACCCAATCTTCTCTTCTCACAAAGGTTTTGTATGCAAGCTCTCAATCCAGTTAAAGGTTCATATCATTGCAAGATTTCCCCAACAGATTGCACCAATTTTGTCGCTTTCGCAAACGCGGAGTGCTCGACGTGCATTAGGATAGTCCCGCTGGAGGAAGAGTCGCCTCCCCCCAAAATCGGTTCATGGCGCTGTACAACCTGTATGAATATGGGTTGTGTAATCGACCTCCAATGACGAGAACATCCGTGTATATTACGAGAGTGTTTCTTTTATCTAACCACCTTCCCAAAACATCTGACTTAGTCTTACGTTGTATAGTCGGGCCCGTCTAAACAATCGCAGTCTTGATGTACTAACAAACGTACCTTCAAAGATGGCAAAAGTTAGGTTAGAGGAAGCAGTACTGGGAAAGGGGCAGCCATGCGTCTCTACTACATCTTCTTATCAGAAATGGGCCCCCTTATGCGTTGCGGATACAATTCTTTTTTCTTAAGTTGAAGATCCGATCAAAACCATCGAGACCTATGTTCTATTCTTTCGGTGATGATGAAATTTGCTCCTTGGAGTGTACACAGGTGGAAATGAATGGTTGTTTGCAAAGGTAAGGTAGTTTCTTTGGGTCAACCCATACAAGTGCATTAGTCGTTACTAGTGGTTGGATCCCAAGAACAAGGGAAATAATCTCCAGTTTCCAGCGTCTTCATCTCTTCTGACTTGAGTTCGAAATCGTATACATTGGCGTTCTCTTCGATTCTCGAATGCGTTACAGATTTGGGCAATGGCACAAAACCCTATCAACAGATGTCAGCGCTGTTGTCCAATGGCAATAACAATCCAAAGTTAAATACCTTTTGCAGGCTCCACCGAAGCAAAATCTGTGCCGGTGTCTTATTGTATTTCTTTGCCATTGGCTGCAGTACTGGCTCATCGAATCTCTGGCCCCTGACAATAGGGCAATAGGCCTCAAGAACGACGCCACGTCTCTGACACCACTCTACAATGTCCGGACGGGTGAGCCAAGGATGCAACTCCCATTGGCCGACGCTGATTGCTCCAGCTTTGCCCTTCCCGTTCTCCCCTTCCAGCTCTTTAATGTAGGACTCCAGCTCATTGAGATGGTGAACGCCGTAATTTGAGACCCCTAACGATCGAATCTTGCCGGCTTGCTGTGCTTCTACTAGTGCTCGCCATGAGCCAGTACGACCTTCTTTGCCACCGTATGGGGCGTGTATGAGGTATCTGTTACTGGTCAGATCATTGTCGTGGCCCCTGATGTTTTTACGAGCAAGGCTAGGAGGATGCCTACAGATCAATGTATTCCAAACCTGTTTGTTTGAAACTGGATTCTATGGAGGCCTTCGTTTTCTCATATCCCATTGACTTTGGAGGAACTTTTGAGGTAAAGAATATTTCACTTCGAGGGATGCCTGATTTTCTGATGGCATCGGAACAAGGGCCTTCATTCCGGTACACTCTAGCGGAGTCTATCTACTAATAAGTCAATTGGTTAGCTCTGGTTTACGAAGAACCTGCTCACCAACATGCCGATACCTAGTTTTGAAAGCGTGCAAAACTACGTCTTCAGCTACATCCGCGGGTCTGTTAATGTTCAGTCCTTAATTATTCCTAAAAAATTTGCATAAGCCAAGCTCACGTCTGATAAACCTAATCATACAATCATAACAGTCAGCTCTAGTATATAGTGATAGTTAAAGATTGAAAAGGCTCATTCTATAGCATGAATGTTTTATGTCAATGTGGAAATACTCTTCGCCTTCGCAGAGAGAAAACCATTCAGTAGCACAAAGCTTGGCTATAAACACTTAAAATCATACTTACTCCATAGCCCAGCGCCGGAATCTCATGCCCTGAAAGCATACGATACGTCGAATTGATGGTCAAGTTTGCCATTGCTGCTGACGCAAATTCTCTGACTCTGGGGGTCGAACGTAGGTGTCCTGTCACATTACTAAATCTAGCTGCTGCCATTATCATACGTAGAATCTCAACATCAAGAGAGCATTATATGTATATCCACGGTTACACAGTAATGCAATGCTTGCTACTTTCTATCGTAGTCTAGCTTTGGACCAATCCACGGTGCAGTGTACTGTAGGGCTTATCGATAACAGAAACCAAGCAACAAAGAAAGTCCGGGTCCCTTCGTCATCTTCTAACTGACCCCGTACGACACCAACTACAGAGATCCTTCTACGATGCGCCTCATAAAACAGAATATCGAGCGTGATGGCTCAGGCACAGTTACCCTCTTCCCTGAAGACCCTGAGGACATGGTAGGCCCTCGACCACAAGCCCCGAATTTTATGTTAATGCGCTTTTACACAGTGGCTCACGTACAATCTCATTCGTCCCAGTGATCTCCTCCGAGCCTCAGCTCTCCGCCGTATAACAACCGAATCTAGCACGGGCTCTACCTCCTCTACTCGAATGCACATGTCCCTAACGGTTCGCGTCACATCTCTGGACTTCGACCCTCAGTCAGCGCAGTTGCACGTGTCTGGACGTATCGCTGAAGAAACCAAGTTCACGAAAGTTGGGCAATACCATACGCTCGACTTAGAGTTACAACGAAATTTTACGCTAGAGAAGAACGATGGATGGGATAGTGTGGCACGAAACTTGGTAAAAGAGGCTTGCGATGCCGGTAAGGAAGCGGACGTGTGGGCTGTGGTGATGCAGGAAGGCTTGGCCAATGTAGCTGTGCTGACAGGGGCGAGAACGGTCTTGAGGCAGAGGGTTGAGGTAGGAGTGCCAAGGAAACGGGGAGGCAGAGCAGGCGACCACGACAAGGTAGCTTCCATGGATTTCTGAGGTAAAAGAGTACCATGGGAGTAGATGCTAATAACGTAAAGGGACTTGAGAAGTTCTTCCAAACCACACTGGAAACACTCTTAAGACAGATCGATCTGAGTGAATCGAAGCCTATACTCCTTGCCAGCCCCGGATTTACCGCCGCCGCTTTCCTTAAGTTTACTCTTGACACAGCCACAAAGGCAGGTGACAAGGCGTTGCTAGCGCAGAAGAACAACTTCATCGTCGTTCATTCCTCATCCGGTCATCTGCACTCCCTGAACGAGGTCCTTCAATCCTCAGAAGTACTCGCCCGCTTAAAAGATACCAAATATGCCCGCGAAACACGCCTCATGGATGGCTTCATGACCCTGCTCCGGAAGGATGACGGTAGGGCATGGTACGGCCCTAACGAAGTGGAGCAAGCAGCCGAGAAGGGAGCATTGGGAAGAGGAGGTGGGGTACTGCTGATTTCAAATGCGCTTTTCAGAGCGCAAGATGTAGGAGTTAGGCGGAGGTGGGTAAGATTAGTGGATAAGGTGAGAGATGTTGAAGGTGGGGAAGTTAGAGTGCTGAGTAGTGAGCATGAGAGTGGGAAGAGGCTCGATGGGCTTGGGGGAATTGCTGCTATATTGACATTTCCATTGGAGGACTTGGATGAAGAGGAGGGTGACAATGGAGGAGCAAAGGTTGCTACGACTAATGGCCATGCAGAGGACGGGCAAGTATGAGGTGCTGCTCTAAGGGATGAGTGAAACGTTGCGGAAATCAAGGCTAGGGATCCCTAACGCACCGGAGCTGCATTGGCGAACACTCCATAGGTATTCCGCTACCATTTGCATAAATTGCAACGGACTTATCGCTTTCCCACCGGAGTCTCGGTCATACTCAAGCACTCCGGCCGGCACCAGCACGTATGATGTAAAGGGAAAACAGATTGGTCCCGGTTGCAACATCTAGGATACCGGTTACAACCGCCTTGCCGTCGGAAAGTTCCATCCTTCCTTTGCATGTCGCACTACTACGCCGCCAAGCATAACAGCTGCATGGGGACGGTTGTCCTTGACCTATCAGGCAAGCATGAGCTTCGAATCTAGCAGAGGACCACCTCTGACCAGATAATGATAAGGTTATCTGAAACATTGGATCCAACATTGTTCCGACGGATTACACATCTTTCGGCGCCCGAGACACCAAGACCGAATCCGTTCACCAAACTGGTTGCCTACACGCAAACCGTGTTCGAGGCTGCAAGCCATAAGACCCTTGCACAATTACCAGGAGGTATAGCAGCGTCTGAATGCCAACCTAGAGAAGCCTATGTGTGCTAAAAGAATGGCTCCCTTGTAGAGCTGACAGGCCATTGGGTTCGCATCGCAAAATCTAACTCATGCGTACCTGTAGGACTGCAAGCCAGCAAGGCCGAACCTATCCGCAACTTGCAAGCGAAGCCAGGAGTACGAGGCCTCCTGCGGCTGTTGTTTAGAGAGTCTAACGTCAATAAATCAAACAGAACTTTTGGAGAGATTTGGAATTAATTAGCTGGCCTTTCAGGCGGCGATTTGAATACCAAGACTGAGAGTACTCTTGCACCCCCGACGTGGTGCTAAGCGGCAAGCGCGCAGATTCGAGGATGGGAGAGAGGCGTAGATTTTGCTTTGTTAGGGTTTGCTGTGGTGCGATTGAGGGTGGAAAGCATGGTCATCGAAGCTTCAAAGCATACATTGTGTCAAAGGTGTCGTAATGACGCCCTGATCTAATAACTCAATGAAAAGATGTAAACTTTTCTTGCCTGCGCGTATTCACGATTCACCAGCTCCCCTACCACACCATAACAACGCCCACACGCACCAACTCCAATCTCCTCCCCCATATGCCCTCTTGCATACTCCCAACCTCCTCCCCAGACTCAACCCTCATTTTCCACCGTCCAACCCAATCGCCCCCTTGGCCTCCTTCGCAGACATCTCAACACTCATCCAAGGCTCATTACCCTCTTTCTCCTCGACAATAGTCCACTCGTTGCCATCACTAACGTTGCCAACCTTCAAGACCTTGGTCTCGCTAAGCGCAAACCCCCCAGCTCCCAACTCCATCCCACCGCCCTCCTCCACCTCCCTCACAAAAATCGGCATCTCACTGGCATCCATGGCCGCCTCCGCCGCCTGCTTAGCAAGCTCCCGTGCCTTGGCACGCTCCGGCATCTTCGCAAGCCCCTTTGCAAGCTTCAGCTCGCTCTTCGCCTTGCTGATGCACTGCCGGAACAGTAACCCCTCCTCCGCGGTCGTCTCGTCTAGAAGCACGGCATTGAGTAGTTGAGCCCGGTCGGTGTGGTGCAAGCTCTCCCCGTAGAGGGTTTTGAGTGCGAGAGCGACGACGGGGTTGCCGAGTTCGTGTGAGCGTTCGATGGCGGCGTCGACGACTTCTTTGAGGCCGTTTTGGAGTAGGATCTTGGGTGGGGTTGGCGTAGTAGGACGAGATGGTGGAGGCATAGACGTGTGGTGGTTTCTCTGGCTGCCGGGCTGGAATGATTTGAGTTTGGCCAGGAGTTCCTCGGGGTCGGGGTACGTTTGGGAGGAACGAGGATTGAATTGCGGCGCCTCACGACGAAGCTGGTTTGTAGCGGTAGCTTCAAGGAGGGCAATGCGATCGTTCAGGGATTGGATATAGCTGGCGGAGAGCCTGGATCTACGGGCTTCGGAGACTCTTGCTGCTGGCTTTGTGATCTTCATGTTGGGATCGGTGGGCTTGTGATCGGTAACGTTGTCTTCGGAGCTGTGGAGATTGTGGGGTTTTGCACGAGGCGGGAGGTGATCGGGCTCTGCGTGAGGATTGGGAGCTTGAACACGAGAGGATTCGCCAACACATCTCTGCCAGACGGCTTGTAGAGCTCCGGCCCTAACGTAGTCCACGGGCTTGTCGCTGGAAGACATCGTAGTCGCGTTGTCAGTTGTTCTGGTGTTCAGCTTGCGTAGACGTGGTATTATTAGGTTAAGTTGTAAATCTGGTCTTGCTTGGAAGGCTGAAGATGTGATTTATTTCTATAGTGGAAGTAAGACGAGGGCAGTCGGAATGAAAGGTTTTGATACCCGGCAGAAGTAAAGGTGTCGAGGCCAGCGATGTGTTGAGAATTATCGCTTGTGCTAGTCTTGACAGTCACTATAAAAGATGTTTTGAGAATTGATTCACCAAGATTGCCCAAACACGTGATTTCAATATTCGAAATACTGGGTACGATAGAGCGCAGGAAGTAGTGACGTTGGATCATTCTTAAGGATCTGTTTGAGACATGTAAATGCCGAAGAGAGATGCTTTAGACTTGGAGATCGTGAACATAGGAGACAAGATCACTACAGCGCCTTCTTACATGGATCGCAACATATAATTTCAGATACAGGGCACGCCGACGTGTGAAAGGATGAAAGCACCTACGGAGCCGACATTTCAGGATTGATGGACTAAGTTCGATATTTCGTATTGTCAATATTCGATATACAATGCGAAATATTCACGGAGATGAGGACATGTTTTGCAAAAGACGTAAAACATTAGAAGCAAAGGAAAGTCTATGAGTGTCTCATATGCTCCTTGCATTGGTAGAAGTCAGTCTGTGCGTGAATCCGCACGTGATTAGTTGGCTTTTCTTGACAAAATGCAAACGATTGCGACAATATAATCGAGGATTTTTTGCCAACAGCGAGGTGAGGCCTATCCGATCCAGGAAACCACGCTCCGACGAAGTTGAGAATACAAGCTGCCGACCAAACCTGGAATTCATTCTCAGAACAAAAGCATAGTTGTCAGCGTCACGGTAAGTGAAACAGTAGGTATGAAAATTTGGGTTCAATGAAGGTATGTGATAACATCCACCGAGCGGTCGAGATCTAATAGTCCCGAACCATTGGTGGGACATTATGGTGCCGGTATGAAGAAGCAGCGCCTGCCATTTTGAATTACATCATCCCGTATTTCAAAGTTGAAGAATGATTGGGGATTCTGATATCTCATGTCAAAGCGCTTTTTCGGGTCTTTGGGAACCTGTCTCACCTCGCTGTGCGAAATGGCTTTCTGAAGGTCGGCCACGGTAAATGGAAACTTTAGTATGCTCCTTCGCGGCTTGGGTTATATATGTTCATGCAACTCGGGGGAAAAATATCTGCCGAAGTATTTCAGAATTGAATTGAATCGTCTCAGTTCTTTACCACCAGCCACTTTGTACAGCGAAGTGGATGTAGAACTTACAAAGCGGAACGAACAACTAGGGCTCCAGAACACCGCTTACATTCAGAGTGGAACATTTGGTGATAAAGAAAGGCTACTCCCGTAATCATACAATCTCCTTCTAAGACACGAACCTCAAGTAAACGTCGCCCAAGCACCAACAATTGTCCCCACTAGTGGTAACAAACCTCTACCAAAATTGAGGGTGCCCCACCAATCAATTAATTCTTTCGCGGACTCTTCGCTGTCGTTGAGATTGGTGACTATATCATCAAGACTCATAGCTTTCAGATCGTTGGCCTTGTTCAAGAGTTTCCCGTTCACACCCCTCATGACGACGAGCGTATATGGCATAATGCTGAGTGTGGACAATGCCGCTAATCCGTATAATTCGCCTTTAGTCTGATTCAAGGTTTTAGACAGCTTGTAAGCCAGATATGCGAATGCAGCCGACGACAACATGGCGATGGGAGGTGCAGCTGCTTTCCCTTGGTTGAACGTCTTCTGCCACTGTCGAACCCCGAGAGAACCTGGTGCGAGTAGCAGCGAAGGAATTGTGACATATGATATAGCCAGTATTCCACCTGAACAATTTCTGTCAATTTGCGGCAAGAGATCCACAAGAGCTGACGCACCGGATAAACAAGCAGAGGCGGTGATCCCCAATGCTTGGGCAGCACGGATAGAACCCTCTGACATCTTGTGGGCGGTTGCGGATGAGCTGTAGTATTTGAAGCTCGCTGTACCAAGTATGCTTTGTTCGCCCAATCTATGAGATCCCGAAGTTTGGAATGCTTGTCGCGATAGGAAATTATTGTTGTAACACCAATGTGATCCACAGTCACGTGCCGAGCAACTCCGCCTATCAGTCACGAAACCTCGGAAGGCTACATACTTTAGAATCATCCCTTGGGAGGCTCCCTTGTGGGCCTACTATGAGAATGACCTTCCCTCTGTTCGGGTTATGAAACTGTCGTCAACCTCTCTCAATTCTCGGCGATAGTATTCTACCATTCTAGTTAATGTGGAACTGCCCCGCCTTAACAGGACCATATCTGTAACAGTGATTGTGACATCCGAGTCCAATGCGACGCGCGCCGCCATCGGCCAACCACTGCTCAGGCATCGACGAATCCTTTCTTGGATGCGACCTACCGCACATCTGAAGAACTATCATCAAGCTCATCAAGATGGTAGAAATGAATGCTTTTAGGATACTGGGGGATGTGTCCCATACTGTGTCTAAGTGTATCCTCATCTGGGCAATACATTCAAATCAGAGCGCCGAAGGTCAGCTCGTTCTGTGGATCTTCCCTAAGCTTGGTACTGATATGATGTTAGGGGTCTCTGTGATCACTCAAATGCTGTATGTCGCTGTTTTTGCCACAAGATACATCGACCTATTCTGGACTTCTCCAATGCATACTTGGTGGAACATCATTCTCAAGAATTTCTACATCCTATCATCTCTATATATTATCCTGATAATGATGCGGGTTTATGCAAGGACAAGAGAGCGAGAGAAGGCTTGGAGGATGGGAGCGTTCTGCCTCGGGGGAGCAGTCCTCGCGGCACCAATCGTGGCCCTTATTTTCAAGGACAAAGACGTAGCTTTGGCATTTCCTGAGGTACTGAACCATAAAAGATTCAAATTCAATGCTGACAGGCTGCAAGGTACTTTGGACATTTTCCATCATCCTAGAATCTGTTTGTGTACTACCGCAGTTGCTCTTGCTGCGGCAGACAACCGTCCCTACAGTGATCGATTCATTCTACCTCCTCACTCTTGGCTCCTATCGGGCCTTCTATATCTTGAATTGGATGTTACAGTACGCTTACGAAGAGCACCATTTTGAGCCCATAGCTGTTATCTTCGGTATCGTCCAGACAGCCTTGTATGTCGACTTTGCGTGGGTTTATTGGACGAGACAACGTGTCAAACTCCGGAACGGTGGCGTTGTAGACTCCGACGACCTCAGCCGCGGCTGGCTGGTAAGCCGTTTGCTAGGACGGGGGGGTCCTAATCCTGACGACGAAGAAGGCATTTCAAGTAACTACGCAGTAAATGGCAAAAGAGAATCCCTAGCTGGAAAAGGGTTTGGTTGGGGTGCTAGAGGGATTTCGGTATCAGCGGATGAGGGAGTCCTCAACCCTCGACTTCCGCAGAAGACGAGGCTGCATCCAGGCGATTCGACAGCGAGAGATGACGAGCTGGCTGGTATCCTAGAGGACCATGGAGAAGCCGACAGCGAGGATGACAATGCTCCCGTGAAATTATAGGCTGGTTGATGATCGTACCTTGGAAGCTTGGATTAGAAGTTGAGCATGAGTAGGAATGCTCCCAGCGACAAAACATTTACTTCAAAGTGTGGGCCTTAGGCGGTCCTTCGTCCCATGTCAGCTGTTGACGGGTGTAGGGGCTGGTGGTTTCTATGATTTTGACCTGATCAAAGCCAAGGATTCGAATCCTTCGACCATCTGCGAGCTGCCACCTTAGCTGGACCTGATCATAAACTTCTAAATCCTTCCGTTGTTGGTTGGGGTCCAGACTTCTTAGCATAATTGAATGAACTAACGCATAGAGCCGCACCGTCGGGGCCAATTTTATGCGAGCACAGCCCCGAGGACGTCTTCAGTGTTGGCCTACAACATGTCGCTCAGGGTTTGTTTGCTTGATCAGGTTTGCAATGGCCCAATGGCAATGCATTCGTCTGGGCCATTAAGGTATGTCGACTCCTGCAGTCTTAATGAGAAAGAGATTAAATGCTTTGGGATGATGTGCAAACGAAGAACTGGCTTCAGTGGCGGAGCTGGAAACAGATTATGGGCTGGCCGTGTGGAATGATTAAGTGATGTTGAAATCCTTCGTGTTCCCTCACGGTGTGTTTCACAAAGTGCACTGCCTTCGGCGCCAGCTGAAACGAACAACAGACGCCAGTGACGTGCGAAGCTACCACAGTAGCAGCATCCCAGCAAATCCCCCGAAATAATAAATATCATAAATATAATAAATAGGTCTAATAGCTCCAAAGACGTAAAATATTAATAGGGATTACTGCTGACACGCAGCAATCCCGGTCGCAAGAGCTTATAAAAAGACGCATAATTTTGGCTCAAAGCGCTCTATTAACCCAACTTATTTACTTACCTACTTTCGATCTAATCTCTAAGACGATCTCCATGTGGTGCATTTCAACTAGTGGAGAGTATCGATAGAACACTACGGAATAGACAACCATCTGCTGAATACCTAATGTTACTAAATGAGGATGCATCGACTGGGATGTTCCTACTCGTCTAATGCCACGAGGTACTTTATCTCACTGGCTGTTGCTAAGGAAAGCCCGTAAACACTCTGCGGGAGCGAGGAATCTGATGAGCCCCAATGGCTTAACGACGGGCTTGGAGCAGAATTACAGAACTACAGACCAGGCAGATTCAGGAGTTTCTTAGGTCTAAATTAGCACAGAAGGGCCATGTTGACAGATTAGCTTCGCTGAATGGCTTCCGACCTTGGCACCTGTGCGGTCGAGCAAACGTTCCACCTTCTTTGGAGCGTTCAGCATAACCGTGTGGACTGTGAGAACTCGACTTTCTGATGTATGGGATATTGAGACTCGTACGCAGGTCGTTGCCTCTGGTAGAATGGGATTTGATCGAGCATTCAACGGCGGCAGATCTTGCAGTACCCTAAAGTTTAACTCCCACATGGCGACTCCTGGGTGCCATGGCTGTGGATCATTAGTGAGTTACTGGCACGGTAGGTAAAGATCGGTAGGTTCTGATAGGTCAGCTTGGTTCTTGGCCGTCAGTTGGTGTATGTATCCCTATTCTGGACTTGGAACATTATTAGCCATGAAGGAAGGCGCTTAAATGTTATACTCCGTACGTACGGCGTACTTTACGTTCCAAGTCACTAGTGGAGGTACGGAGCTTCAAACTATCCGTCAGTCTTCGGCCGGTCTGACCTTCCTTGCAATCGCTTGCTATATCTCGTCAGTAGTCGTCACGATTATCTCTCAGCGAGCCTTGTGAAAAGCCAGTCGTGGATAAAATGGCACAGTGCGAGCTAACCCTAAGATTCCCCAGAAATCCTGAAACAGCACAGCTGAGCACGCTACTAGCCACGTCGACCTCGATTGCGATTGCACCCTAGTCTGGATCCATTGTTCCTCTGGTTCTGACGCTGCAAGATAGGTTCGTGCTGCGCAGCGCCTGACGTGGTGGCCAAGTATTAATCTCTACATGTCTATTCCTAACCCTTTAATTTCTGGTTACACACAGCCTACTTACCATTTCTTTCTATTTACTCTGTGTAACCTCCGTTTGAGACCTCAAATTGTGCATACTGAACTGCAAGTCAACGGCACTCACGACGTTTCGCTGACCGCGCGTTCTTTACTACCTTGCTGTCATCCACTCATTTCCACATGACACTCCGTCCTCGATACTCAATTCGTTCCTCATTGTATATGCCGGTGCACCCTGGCCCTTCCACCATTGGCCGCAAGCAACCCTCAACTCTTCATGCCTTTAGATCGATTCTATGGTGGAACCGGTCTTGATATCCTCTACCCGATACCAATCATGAACAACCATCATTTTTCAGAGTCCGAATGGGATCCTTCACATCTTGTATGTCTCTCCATTCTACCCCGTACGTTCCTGCCTCTGCCTTGTATTTACACCGGTTTTGTGTGCAGATACCGATCAACCAGAACGTGTATGAGACGCCTTATCCTATCCCAAGAATCCCTCCGCCAATAGAGATCACGCCACTACCAGGACATGTCATGACATACCCAAGACCGAAAAGCAGCCCCAGCACTTTTGGGCCCAACGTTGAAGATCTGGTCTTTGCGGAGAACCCTTCCCGGATGAAGAATGAAGACTATCACCAGCAGTTGTATTCCATGTCCCCAATGCCGACAACAAAGGCACCAAATCCTTATCTTGGAGGGGATTATGCAACGCCGAACCTGAGCATATCGCCTGGTAGACAAGGCCTGATTCCAATCGCACCAGACCCCGTTGGTCTTCGACAGATGAACGCTCAGAAGCGTATGCGAGAGGAGGAAGAGTACTCGGAGTACGGCCAAAGGAAACGGAAGCGAACGCCATCTCAGTCTGGTCCGGTAGAGCTCAACGAAGAAGAGCAGTTGTTGCTTCGGTTGAAGGAAGAAGAGAACCTCCCTTGGAAAGATATCGCCGTGCGTTTTCAAACGGACCTTGGCAAAATGTACCAAGTTCCAGCGTTGCAAATGCGATTCAAGAGATTACGTGAGCGTATGAGGGCTTGGAGTGAGACTGATGTGAGTTTTGAGATTTTTTTTGTTACTCCCAATCATCTGTGTTCTGATTCTGAGAAAGGTTCAAGCTCTTGAACAAGCCTACGAGTACTGGGAGAAATTCCAATTTGACATTATCGCCGCAAAGGTATACATTATCCGTCTGAACCACATTCACCCTTCGAGCCGAGTACACTAACATGTCTATGATCAGATGCTGGACTTCGGGGCCTCCGAGCGGTGGCCCGCCAAGTACTGTGCCCGGAAGTGGGAGGAGATACACCCAGGAAGACTACCCTTTCAGACACACTCCAACTTCCTCCAGGACCCATGGGACACCGAACGCGCAAGCCCCGCGGAATCAACCATAAGCCGCAGTCCACGTCCATTATGACTGCTCATCTCGCAATACCCCACGTGATTTATTTTTATTTTTAGGCGCACTGTTCAGCAAATTGGCGATAGCATCACAGCCCGGAGTTGCCGAGACGCCAGATTGAGGAGTAATACGGGGAAACCGCAAGAGCATAGTCAGCGAAGTCATTTCCAGGAGCCAGCGTTTTGATACGGGAATCTTTGATGAACCTAAGGTAGACACGTTGGCACACACCGCGTTTTTGGCGTTTTTGAACCTATAGAAGTATAATTCGATTTCTCTGCTGTTCTACGATCTGCATTGGGGGTTTTTAGACGCTGGTAGTCATAAGGATGGTTACATGTACATTGGAAGTGCCATATATTGGATGAATGAATATAAGAGATGTTTTGGATTGAAGCGTCGCTTGAGTTTGCCTATCCCATGAGCATTCCATCACATCACATTATCAAGCCATCATGCCTGGGGGGGGGGTAGCGTCCGAGATGTCCTGATCTTCACACACTAGCATGATCTTCAGCTTCTCGGTGTCCCCATCGAGTAAGTTAGCCTACTGTGCTTAAGGAGGTGACATATTCCGTACAAACCTTAATACCAGCAAGTTCGGATATGACCGAAAAAAGCGCCCTTAGTTTCGGAAAAACCGCAATCCCCGAAACTCCGGGAATTTTCGTTGCGGATTTTCGGCTTTTCCATTGCCCATCAGCATCCGGAACTCCCAATCCACAGCTTTACCTGACGCAACCCCGTTTGTTGAGGCAGGACACGACACATCACCCCCTTACAGTCGGTTGGGAGATCATAACCAATTTGAAATCTCCCAGAGACTTCCCACAGCTGCTTGCTGGTCTCTTGAACCGGGCCCTGCATACATCGCCAAAACCCGGTGCCTTACATATGCGACCAGGTGTCGTGGGCGGCAGCAGTTTCCCCCCTGGAAATTGAAAAGGTCGACTGAACCGCTAGGCTGTGTCGCTGGCCTAAAATGACGCCGCGAGAGGAGCTAGGAAGGCTCAGCCACAACGACCGCTACTCCGTACCTTTAAGGTCGTTCATGGTACAGTAGCGGGGGGGAAAGTTGGGAAGGTTTCAGGGCTGAGAAGGGGAAGGCCGGCGGGTCATCCTGACGTGTTTGAGAAGTGTAAGATGTGCGGGTTTTTCAAGGGGGTGCGATGAGTCATGATCTTGCGAGATTACTGTACCTACCTTAGGTACGGCCGTATAAAGTATGGAACCTAATTAATGTCCTGATGGGCCGGAAGGCCTAAGGTAGGTAGGTGGGTGGGTGGGTAAGGTAGGTGTACTTTAGGGGCCCCGGCATAGGTAAGAAGCGCACGAGTGGTGCCAAGCTTCCCGCCGCCTGAGCACCCCGCCGTAATCCATTCCGCTGGGTCCACGTGGAAACTGGGAATATATGTTACAGCAATGCAAATCAATTGTGCAACTGTTCGAACTGTGACGTGCTGGGCCTCTTTCCAACTACATATATGTCGTGCAACACTGCTACGAAGCAATTGACGTCGAACGCATCGAGTAACCCTACTACGTGGAGTAGTCATCGTTAACAGGTGGTACTCGTACTTGTCTCAGCGAAGAGAGCCAGCGCCTTAGGCACAGCCAGCAATATGAAATTTGCATGCAGCATTGATGTAGAGTTCATCACGTTGGACCAATCATCCGATCGCATCCTCCAACTGTCGCTAAAGGCGAACCCCGTTTGATCAGCTATGAAGAACCCAGAGCAGCATCTTCGTCCATGTTTGCCCATGTCTTTCATCGATTGGGTGACTCAGGACACTAAGATTGGGGTCATTGCGATAGCCCCCAAGGCGGAACATAAATCTCCAGAAGTGGTAGCCATAGTGCTCTGTAGAGGTGTGGGGTCATGACAACCTTCCTAAATCGGACTCTGATGGCTTCTTCGGGTAAACATGATGGTCTTGAACCTCAAAATCTTGGTTTCCTTCCCACACTGCGTCTGAGTTACAGGACTTGAGTTAATCGAGGGAGTACAAACGACGATGCGTTTCTCAGTCTTGGGCTTACTGATTTCCTTTGTACATTTCGTGCTTATCGCCGCCTCTCCTGTTGAGCGGCGCAATGCAACATGCAAGAAGACTAAAGTGGCAATCCTGTTAGAGTTTCAATTCATCTCTTACTTGACCCGTTTTTCTGACTTTCGTTTGCAGTGGTGCTGGACTCGCAGGCGTCACAGCTGGCGTAAGTCAAGCATGAAGATATTCAAATCTAGAATGGCGCTGAGCTCTACTAGCAAGCACTATCGAACGCCTCACTGACCGATTTTCTCATTGTCGAGTACAATAATGACATCGGCGGAAGAGTCGCTCATACCAACTTTGGGAAGAAGGCAGATGGATCCCCTTATGTTGTTGAGCTGGGTGCTAATTGGGTAAGGACAGAAATTTCGCGGTCTTTGGATCATCTGATAACTTGACTTTGAACAGGTGCAAGGTTTGGGAACACCCCCGGGCCCCGAGAATCCAATCTGGACGTTGGTAGGTTCTCAATGTGTTTGTACGATCTCTTATGAAAATACTCAATTTCAAGGCAGGCCAAGAAATACAACGTGACGAATACGTAGGTTCCATATGACTTACCTATGCGTCAGTGGCTAATAGTGTCGAGGTTTTCCAACTATTCTTCCATCGAGACATTTAACCCAAACGGTCCTGCTGACTTTACGTCTTTGTTGACTGACTACCAAACTGCCTACGCGTTTATGGAACAAGATGCTGGCTATATCTTGTCCGAGAACCTGCAAGATCGAAGTGTACGCTCGGCGTTAAGACTCGCGGGTTGGAAGCCTAAGCAGAATATGGAGGCTCAAGCTACCGAGTGGTGGCAATTTGACTGGGAATATGCGAATACTCCAGTCTGTATCACTTGAGATTTTTTTGAAGTCCTTGATACTGATAAGGAACAGGAACAAAGTTCTGAGGAGTTCGCCATTGTCAACTATGTATGCCGAAGAAGTCTCATCTGTCAGCTTAGAAGTTAACAGGGTTCAGAATACTACCTTCTATCAATACTCGGCCGATAATAATTACGTCTACGATCAGCGGGGCTTCAATACCTTCATCAACGGCTTAGCATTCACATATTTGAAGAAGAATGACTCGAGATTGCTGCTCAATACCGTGGTTACCAACATAACTTACACCCAGGATGGCGTCACCATTGATAACAAAGACGGAAGCTGCATCGATGCCGACTACGCTATCTGCACATTCTCGTACGTCTCCCCAGAGAGCGTTGACCTCAGCCAACTAACACACCAGAAAGTCTTGGAGTACTTCAAAATGATGCTGTAACATTCAGCCCTGCCCTGCCATCCTGGAAACAAAACGGAATAGATACTTTCACAATGGCAACTTACACAAAGATCTTCTTCCAATTTCCCAAGGTCTTCTGGCCGCAAGATACGCAGTTCTTCCTCTACGCAGACCCCCTTGAGCGTGGCTACTACCCCGTCTTCCAATCTCTTGACGCTCCCGGCTTCCTCGTTGGCTCGGGCATCCTCTTCGTTACCGTTGTGGCGGAGCAGAGCTACCGCGTCGAAGCCCAGGACGACGATACCACGAAGAATCAAGTCCTCGTTGTACTAAGAACAATGTTCGGCGCCGGAAACGTCCCCGAGCCCACGGCGTTCATGTACCCCCGTTGGAGCCGGGAGCCATGGGCCTATGGGAGCTACTCCAACTGGCCACCTGGCACCACGCTAGAAATGCATCAGAACCTCAGAGCGAACGTCGGACGGGTGTGGTTCGCAGGCGAAGCGACCAGCGCCGAGTATTTTGGTTTCTTGCACGGAGCCTACTTTGAGGGTCAAGCTGCAGGAGTGAACGTTGCTAATTGCTTGAAAGGGGAGGGTAACTGTAAGGGTGAAGTCAACTACAATGTTTTGCATGGAACGACACCAGAGAAGGACTATAATCTGGCCAACGGATGGGATGTTACTAGTTTCCAGACTTATGGGTTTGGTGGCGGTGCTGGAAGTGGTGCGAACGGAAGTCTATCGCGGTAGGATTGCTTGTTTGTTGCCTGGCTTTGTGGTTCAAGAAAGATCTTGCATTCGTAAACTCGCGATGAGCTGGCGTTTTTGTTGCCCGGCTTATGACACAGCAGCGATCTGGCAGAGGTACAAAAGGTAGCTATTTTGTCTATACTGAGCCTTGTGTGTCAAGCTTTTTCAGCGTCAAATTTCTCCAGTTCAAGTTTCTTATGTATTGCACATCATGTCAAGTGAATATGTCCACCTATCGTTACAGCGTCTGATATCCTTAGATTCTATTTCTACGTATAGCACATTGTCTCAATTGAATATCTCCCCTCCCTCATTCCCTCGTTCTTCTATACTTCCACTTCTTCATTCACCCCTAGCAACGAAGACTCATCCCCACACAAGTCACAAGCACATATTGCTATCCCTTTATGATGCGTGAGTGTATATATACGGCACCTTGGACATCTTTTTTTCTTTCTTGATATTAGTATCTTCGGTCTGCTTTTCTGTGGCAACTCATCCAGGGAACATAAGCTTGGAATAAACCACCAAAGTACAACCTCTGTTACAGTCAAGCTGTTACGAATCCCACCATTATGGGCGGAGGATATAGCGATGCTCCTGCTGCGGCAGCCGGCAGCAACTCAACCACCAAATACCCTCAACAGCGTTTGCCCATGCCTCCTGAATCACGGCCAAATCCTGTGCCCACCATGTTGGAGGCATGTAACCACTTCGCCAACAACGCAACACTTCCTACCACAGGAGCTGGTAGCAGATCAAACGACGAACGTCCAAAATTACGTTTATCGGTGCACCCTCCGCCCCAGACCGGTCGCGTCGCCGACTTCAAGACCGGTCCAGCCATGAAGGGGCTACGGCAGCAGTGTATGCGCCTCCGACACCGCCGCCACTTGCAAGCTCTGGCGGATGAGAAAATTGCGGGTGTGGCTGAATGGTGAGTCTTTATCTGATTGATCTGTGCACCGGGCGGGTGTGCTGATGCATTTGTTACAGGCTGGAGGGTGTGTCATCACCAGTGGATGCAAACCCTGACGATGCCTCCAAGGTCGTAGATGGAGGGCGTGCCAAGATGGAGCGTGATGTTCAACCACCCAGAGTCGGCGCGTGCAAAGGTCCATGACGACCAGGAAGTCCCCAAAGACCTTTCCGGCACTCGCGAAGGAAAATCCAAAGAGGCAGCACTATCGAAGATCGTAAAAGACATTTCCGACAAGCGGTCTAAACGATATGTATACCAAATCGACGAATCAGGTAGAATGGTACAACGCGCAATTGAGGGTCCCTTCTCAAAATCGCCTGCGATCTCTGGACCGGAAACACCCAAGGCGACAGTTGGAAGCTCACGGGGTAAACGGAATAGAAATTATATGTACCGGTTCGATGAGTCAGGTGTGCTCCGCGACTTGGGCCTAGAGGCGACTGAGGCATCTGGAACTGGGAAATCAGAGGTCACGGTTCGGAGGCCTCTGTTTCAAGACTCTTGTCCAGTCACTACACGGGAAGAATCGACGGAGAGATCAGAGGGCCCAGTTTGGACATGTCTGTTTGAACGCCCCCGTCCAGCCACCCCCCAGCCCCAATCACAAAAGCACACCCCCCAACCCACCCCCCAAAACGGACCTAAGCCTTCAGAAAAGAAAAAGCAAAAAACCGGCATACAAGCAATGCAGGAAGCCCTCGCCGCTCTTCGCAACATAGGTTCTCAATGGAAAGAAGTAAACAAAACCATCGCCGCTGCTCGGGATATAGCTAGCTGTAAAGGAACCTTCGACGACGAGCTCGCAGGTCCCGCTTTCGACGAGCCCCCTTCCAACATCCCCGTGCAGCCACCCCCAACGACCAGGTGGAGGAGCACATCACCCAACAACCCGCTGAGCGAAAAGGGATCGAGCTTGCGCAAAAGAAAAAGGAAAGAGGAAAAAACAGCAACACAGGCAGATCTAGCCGCCCTCGACGCTCTCGACGGCATCAAGCCCACCCAGCAAACGCCCAGCAATGCAAGCAGAAACGGAGGAAGAAGTCTACGCTTCCTTCGGCATCAAGCCCATCCAGCAAGACCTCGCCATGCAAGCAATTATAGTAGAGGAGGAGGAGGAGGAGGTCAACGCTTCCCACGCCACCCCGCCCACGCCGCAAAACCCAACCGAACACGAAGAGGATAATCGACCCTGGCGGGCTCAAAAAAGCCTCAGCTGGGGAGAAATCAACAGAACGCTTAAATCCGCGTGGGATTTCAACTCGAGGATAATGATTGGGAGATTGTGGAGGGAGCGGGGTTGTGATGAGGATGGGGATGGGAATGGGAGAGAGCGGGGGGGGTGTTGTGGTGGATTTGTTTAGGGGGGGCTGGGTTTCTTTTTTGTGGGGTGGGGGTGGTTGGTTGTGGTGTTTTTGGGGTTCTGCGTTGCTCTTCACTCAAAACCTCACCTCAGTTCCGTTGAGATGTGGATTGGAACAGTAGCCCTGCGAATGCGATTCTCTTGGTTCCTCGGAACAGCAAGTTTCAACAACAGCATACACTTCCCTGAAGCTCAATTCCAGTTCAGAAGTTCATTTGAGCCGTAACCTGCATACATGCCCTAAGCACGGCGGAACCACAACCCCCACAACCTTACACGAGCTCCGCTAATGCTTCTTCTGCTGACTCTCCTTGAGCACCTTCTTCACAATCTTCTGCTCCTCGATCAAAAACGCCCTGACCACCCTATCCTTGACGCAATTCGAACATCTCGATCCTCCGTACGCGCGCTGGACGGTTTTCTTGGGCTTGGAGATGTTGGCGTATTCGCGGGGGCGGAGGGCGGGGATCTGTTGTGTTTATGGAATACGTTAGCGCCTCATCTTCCTCGTATATATATATATTGCCAATGCAGGTATGAGCGGGATGTAGTAGGCGGATGGGAAGAAGTGCCAAGGGGGGGGGGGGGGACCCACGCCTGGGAGTTTGATACCGCAGTCACCGCATTTGGGGGGGCTGCCGCGCTTCTTGATGTGCTGGTATTGGAGCTTTCCGCCGGGGGTTTTGACGACGCGGACTTTGTTGGAGCGGGTGTTGTATCTGTATATCATCATGAATGGTCAGCCGTGGCCGCACATTTGTAGAGGATTTTGTAGAGGATTTTGCGTAGAAAAGGCCTGTCGATGGTGGTGATGAGCTGGGGGTCTTACGGATTCCTCCGGCGCTGTTGCGGTGATGATGTCAGCTGGTGCTCTTTAGGAGAATAGGGTAGACCGAACTTACGTATGTCAGTCTTGTGGGCATGGTGGTATGTGGGGTTAGTCGTCGGCGTGAAATTGTCGATGGCAGGCTCGTCGACTATTTGTGTGGGCCGCACGGTTTCGAGTAAGCGAAACGCTAGTCCTACACAGTACACAGCAGTTAGCGTAATCCTTAGCGCTTCGGCTCTATCAAAACTTGAGGGGCGCCACAATTGGAGGTTCAACACTTACCTTGAGACTGGAGGAGTTCATCGCGTCTACAAGAGAACGTCCGGCGTGCCTCACGACTCGGCAGTCTTATTCCGTCACAACAAGAGTCTCGTAATCACCAAGTTGAGACAGGCTTACCTACGATTTGAGAAGCTATCACATCCACCTACCCTCAGATGCAATAAGAGCAACATCGCCAACGATTCATCACCATGTCCAACCTTCCACCTCCACCGCCTCCAGGATGGGGAGCGAAACCTCCTTCGATGTCCTCAGCTCCACCTCCACCTGGCTATCAACCACCTCTAGACCCCCAAGCCGCCAAATTCGCACAGAAAAAGAAGGAATGGCTTCGATTCCAGCGCAACCGCTTCGGCGAGAAACGCAAAGGAGGTTTTGTCGAGACACAAAAGGCAGATATGCCACCAGAGCATTTACGGAAAATCGTCAAGGACATAGGAGACGTGTCGCAGAAGAAATTCAGCAGCGACAAGCGGAGTTATCTGGGCGCTCTGAAGTTCATGCCACATGCGGTTCTGAAGCTTTTAGAGAATATGCCAATGCCTTGGGAGTCGTCAAGGGAGGTCAAGGTGCTGTATCATGTGAATGGGTGTTTGACAATGGTCAACGAGGTTCCAAGGGTTATTGAACCGGTGTTTCACGCGCAGTGGGCAGCGATGTGGGTTTGCATGCGGAGGGAAAAGAGTGATAGGAGACATTTCAAGAGGATGAGGTTCCCGCCCTTTGATGATGAAGAGCCGCCCTTGTCGTGGTCGGAAAATATCGAGGATGTGGAGCCTTTGGAGCCTATACAGATGGAGCTTGATGAGGTTGAGGATGGTCCAGTTTACGAATGGTTCTACGAACATCGACCGTTACTGGATACACCTCATGTCAACGGTCCGAGCTACAAAGAGTGGAACTTGTCACTTCCTCAGATGGCAACACTTTACCGGCTGAGCCATCAGCTCCTGAGTGATCTCGTCGACAAGAACTACTTCCACATGTTCGACCTGAATAGCTTCTTGACAGCGAAAGCTTTAAACGTCGCTATTCCCGGTGGTCCAAGGTTCGAGCCTCTTTACAAGGACGTCGATCCTAACGACGAGGACTTCGGAGAGTTCAATGCCATCGACCGCATCATCTTCCGTGCGCCAATCAGGACGGAGTACCGTGTCGCTTTCCCTTTCCTTTACAATTCCCTTCCTCGAAGCGTCAAGCTCTCTTGGTACTCATATCCACAAGTGGTCTACGTGCGCGCTGAGGACCCAAGTCTTCCTGCCTTCTATTTTGATCCTGTCATCAACCCGATATCTTCTCGCTCTGTAGCACCAAAGAACATTACAGTCAGTCATGAAGATGAAATATTTGGTTATGGTAACAATGAGGATGAGGAATTTACGTTGCCTGGCAAGATGGAGCCTTTTCTGGCGGACGAGGAACTTTATACGAGTGAAACTTCATCTGCTATTGCTCTCTGGTGGGCACCCTTCCCTTTCGATCGTCGTTCGGGACGTATGGTACGCGCCCAAGATGTGCCGCTGGTAAAGCAATGGTATCTGGAGCACTGCCCGCAGGGCCAGCCGGTCAAAGTCCGCGTGTCGTATCAAAAACTACTTAAGACTTATGTATTAAATGAGTTGCACAAGAAAAAGCCGAAGGTGCAGAACAAGCAGAATTTGATGAGATCACTTCGAACCACTAAGTTCTTCCAACAGACCACGATTGATTGGGTTGAAGCGGGCCTTCAGGTTTGCCGTCAAGGCTTCAACATGCTCAATCTGCTCATCCATCGGAAGAATCTGACCTACTTGCACTTGGATTACAACTTTAACCTAAAGCCTGTGAAAACGTTGACGACAAAGGAGCGAAAGAAGTCCCGGTTTGGAAATGCGTTCCATCTGATGCGGGAAATTCTACGTCTAACCAAACTGATCGTCGATGCTCAAGTTCAATACCGTCTTGGCAACATTGACGCTTTCCAACTGGCGGACGGGATTCTTTACGCTTTCAATCACGTTGGACAGCTAACAGGCATGTACCGTTACAAGTACAAGCTCATGCATCAGATCCGGTCGTGCAAAGACTTGAAGCATCTCATCTACTATCGCTTCAACTCAGGTCCAGTAGGTAAAGGTCCAGGATGCGGTTTCTGGGCACCAGCATGGAGGGTGTGGCTGTTCTTCATGAGAGGCATCATTCCGTTGCTTGAGAGATGGCTTGGAAACTTGCTATCAAGGCAATTTGAGGGTCGACATAGCAAGGGTGTAGCAAAGACGGTAACGAAGCAAAGGGTCGAGTCACATTTTGATCTTGAGCTTCGGGCTTCAGTCATGGCCGATTTGATGGACATGATGCCCGAGGGTATCAAGCAGAGTAAGGTCAACACGGTATTGCAGCATTTGTCGGAGGCGTGGAGATGCTGGAAGAGTAATATCCCCTGGAAAGTGCCTGGTCTACCTGCGCCTATCGAGAATATCATCTTAAGATACGTCAAGAGCAAGGCGGATTGGTGGATATCTGTCGCACATTACAACCGTGAACGTATAAGGAGAGGGGCAACAGTCGATAAAACTGTAGCGAAGAAGAACCTGGGGCGACTTACTCGGCTGTGGCTGAAAGCTGAGCAGGAGCGCCAGCACAACTACATGAAAGACGGTCCTTATGTTTCTTCTGAGGAGGCAGTTGCGATTTATACCACTACCGTTCATTGGCTCGAGTCAAGGAAGTACTCTCCAATACCCTTCCCGGCTGTCTCATACAAGCACGACACGAAGATCTTAATCTTGGCTCTTGAACGACTGAGGGAGGCTTACTCTGTGAAAGGTCGTCTAAATCAGAGCCAGAGAGAAGAGCTCGCTCTAATCGAGCAAGCTTACGATTCTCCTGGAACGACCCTTACTCGGATCAAGCGCTTCCTGCTTACCCAACGAGCCTTCAAAGAAGTTGGTATTGATATGAATGACAATTATAGTAGTATCAATCCTGTCTACGACATTGAGCCAATAGAGAAGATAACGGACGCTTATTTGGATCAATACTTGTGGTACCAAGCAGACCAGCGTCACTTGTTTCCTGCTTGGATCAAGCCTTCGGATTCTGAGGTGCCGCCGCTCCTGACTTATAAGTGGGCTCAAGGTATCAACAATCTCAGTAATGTGTGGGAGACTGCAGATGGAGAGTGTAACGTTATGATTGAGACACAGCTTTCGAAGGTGTACGAGAAGATAGATCTTACATTGCTGAATCGTCTTATGCGCCTGATCATGGATCACAATCTTGCTGATTACATCTCGTCGAAAAACAATGTGCAGCTCAACTACAAGGACATGAACCACACCAACAGCTATGGAATGATTAGAGGTCTACAATTCTCGGCCTTCGTTTTCCAGTACTATGGATTGGTGCTTGACCTTCTTCTGCTTGGTCTGCAGCGCGCCAGCGAGATTGCAGGTCCTCCACAGAGCCCAAACGACTTCCTACAATTTCGCGACCGTTCTTCCGAGACTAGACATCCAATTCGACTGTATACAAGATACATTGATCGTATTTGGGTCTTCTTAAGATTCTCTGCCGATGAGTCGAGAGACCTCATCCAGCGGTTCTTGACTGAACAACCAGATCCGAACTTCGAGAACGTAATCGGATATCGCAACAAGAAATGCTGGCCTCGAGATTCTAGGATGAGACTGATGAGGCACGATGTCAATCTTGGACGGGCCGTGTTCTGGGATTTGAAGAACAGATTACCTAGATCGATCACGACCATTGAGTGGGACGATACCTTTGCAAGTGTCTACAGTAGGGACAACCCAAACTTGTTATTCTCAATGTGTGGATTCGAAGTCCGTATACTGCCCAAGATACGCAACACCAACGAGGAGTTCCCCGTGAAGGACAGCGTCTGGTCTCTCGTGGACAATACGACCAAAGAGCGGACTGCTCATGCCTTCTTGCAGGTCACAGAAGAGGACATACAAAAGTTCAACAATCGCATCCGGCAAATCCTCATGTCGTCAGGCTCTACCACGTTCACAAAGATTGCCAACAAATGGAATACCAGTCTAATCGCACTATTCACTTACTACCGAGAAGCTGCTGTATCCACTGTAAATTTACTTGACACCATTGTCAAGTGTGAAACTAAGATACAAACCCGTGTTAAGATTGGCTTAAACTCTAAGATGCCTTCCAGGTTTCCGCCTGCTGTCTTCTACACGCCCAAGGAACTGGGTGGTCTTGGTATGATCTCGGGTTCGCATATCCTCATTCCTACGAGCGACAAGCGATGGTCAAAGCAGACCGATACTGGCGTCACGCATTACCGTTCGGGAATGAGCCATGATGAGGAAACGCTTATCCCTAACATCTTCCGCTATATTATTCCTTGGGAGGCAGAGTTCATTGACTCTCAGCGTGTCTGGACAGAGTACTCGCAGAAACGTCAGGAAGCCAATCAACAAAATCGTCGATTGACTCTCGAGGATCTGGAGGACAGCTGGGATCGTGGTCTTCCACGTATCAATACGCTCTTCCAGAAAGACAGGAGTACCTTGAGCTTCGATAAAGGCTTTAGGGCCCGGACTGAGTTCAAGACGTATCAGTTAATGAAGAGCAACCCCTTCTGGTGGACAAGCCAGAGGCACGATGGCAAACTATGGAATCTGAATGCCTATCGAACGGATGTCATTCAGGCACTTGGTGGTGTTGAAACAATCCTCGAGCACACGCTGTTCAAAGCTACCGCTTTCCCCTCATGGGAAGGTCTCTTTTGGGAAAAAGCATCTGGTTTCGAGGAGTCCATGAAATTCAAGAAGCTTACCAATGCCCAACGTTCAGGTCTTAATCAAATTCCAAACCGACGCTTCACACTATGGTGGTCGCCAACAATCAATCGCGCCAATGTGTACGTGGGTTTCCAAGTACAACTAGATTTGACCGGAATCTTCTTGCACGGCAAGATCCCAACCCTTAAGATCTCCTTGATCCAGATTTTCCGTGCGCATTTGTGGCAGAAGATTCACGAGTCTGTCGTCATGGATTTGTGTCAGGTCTTCGATCAAGAGCTGGATCAGCTAGGTATCGAGACTGTACAGAAGGAGACGATCCATCCCAGGAAGTCGTACAAGATGAACAGCTCCTGTGCAGACATCCTACTTTTTGCAACTCACAAGTGGAATGTTACGAGACCGTCGATACTGTTTGACACGAAGGATATTACGGAGCCCACGACTACCAACAAGTTCTGGATAGATGTTCAGCTTCGATATGGCGATTACGACTCTCACGATATTGAGAGGTATGTGCGCGCGAAGTACCTAGATTACACGACAGACAGCATGAGTATCTACCCATCCGCGACCGGTCTGATGATTGGTATCGATCTCGCTTACAACCTTTACTCGGCATATGGGCAGTATTTCCCAGGTCTGAAGACTCTTGTTCAACAGGCCATGGCGAAGATTATGAAAGCTAACCCAGCCCTCTATGTTCTGCGGGAGCGTATTCGAAAAGGTCTTCAGCTGTATGCATCAGAGAGCAATCAAGAGTTCCTTAACTCGCAGAACTACTCGGAGCTGTTCAGTAACCAGATCCAGCTGTTCATTGATGACACTAACGTCTACCGAGTTACAATTCATAAGACATTCGAAGGCAATCTGACTACAAAGCCCATCAACGGAGCAATCTTCATATTCAACCCGAGAACGGGACAGCTGTTCCTCAAGATCATCCACACCAGCGTTTGGGCTGGTCAAAAGCGTCTGGGACAATTGGCGAAGTGGAAGACTGCAGAAGAAGTGGCAGCGTTGATTCGGTCTCTGCCAGTCGAGGAACAGCCAAAGCAGCTGATTGTTACGAGAAAGGGTTTGCTCGATCCTCTGGAAGTGCATCTGCTGGATTTCCCTAACATATCGATTCGAGCTTCGGAGCTCCAGTTACCCTTCCAAGCTGCGATGAAGGTCGAGAAGCTGGGTGATATGATCCTTCGTGCTACTGAACCAAAGATGATGCTCTTCAATCTATATGATGAATGGCTTAAGACTATCTCGTCTTATACTGCCTTCTCCAGACTTATTCTCATCCTTCGTGCGTTGCATGTCAATCAAGATAAGACGAAGTTGCTGTTGAGGCCTGATAAGACTGTGATTACGAAGGAACATCACATCTGGCCTACGCTCTCTGATGAGGATTGGATCAAAGTTGAAGTGCAACTCCGAGATCTGATTCTCAACGATTACGGCAAGAAGAACAATGTCAATACGTCCAGCTTGACTAGTAGCGAAGTCCGGGATATTATCCTGGGTATGGAAATCAGCGCACCGTCAATGCAACGCCAGCAAGCAGCCGAGATTGAAAAGCAGCAGCAAGAGCAGCAGCAGCTCACAGCTGTCACCACCAAAACTCAAAATGTCCATGGCGAAGATATCATTGTCACGACCACCTCCCAATTCGAGCAGCAATCCTTCGCCTCCAAGACGGAATGGCGTACTCGAGCCATCGCCACGTCCAACCTCCGCACCCGTGCCAACAACATCTACGTCTCTTCCGACGACATTCGCGAAGACGGTCACTACACCTACATCATGCCCAAGAACATCCTTAAGCGCTTCATCACTATCGCCGATCTCCGCGTCCAAGTAGCCGGCTACCTCTACGGCAGCTCCCCACCGGATAACAACGAGATCAAAGAAGTCCGCACCATCGTCATGATCCCCCAAGTCGGTAATACCCGCGATGTGCAGCTCCCGCAACAACTTCCTCAGCACCCCCAGCTTGCTGCTATGGAACCTTTGGGTGTCATCCATACTGTGTCTGGCAACGAACCCCCTTACATGACTGCGTCAGACGTAACTCAGCACGCCCGCCTTATGGCCGCGCACCCAAGCTGGGACAAGAAAACTGTTACCATGACCGTCTCCTTCACGCCCGGCTCCGTGTCTCTAGCGTCATGGGCGCTAACGCCCAATGGCTACAAATGGGGCGCAGAGAACAAAGATATGAGCAGCGAGCAGCCGCAGGGATTTTCGACGAGTATGGGGGAGAAGTGCCAGCTGTTGTTGAGTGATAAGATTAGAGGATACTTCTTGGTGCCTGAGGGTAATTTGTGGAATTACAGTTTCATGGGGAGTAGTTTCGGGAGCGTAGAGAAGAAGGGGGTGTTTGTTAAGATGGATACGCCATTGGTGAGTTATTATGGATCATTTCCTAGCCACAGACTTGAGTCTCTGCTAAATTGTTGCTATAGCCTTTCTATGCGGATCAGCATCGACCGTTGCATTTCCAGAATTTCGCGGAGCTCGAGGACATTTGGGTGGATAGGACAGACAATTTTGCGTGAGAGTTCAAAGGACGGTCAATACTTACCGTTATGACACCAGGCAGCAATTCCGAGCAGCAAAGGAGGTATAGGCTGGCGTTTGGGTGTACTGAGTACTCGAGGTGTACGACTTCGGGGAAAGGACAATAGTTGATGGTGTAGAGAGTACGCTCTGTGTATAGCTACGGAGTAGCGTAGGTAATAGGTATCTATCCATTGTATCGATGAAATCAACCCTACACGTAGACCGATTCTATGTGGCAAAGTGAGGCAGTAGTCTGATGTCCGATTCCCGCAAACCTAAGGTAAGTAAGAGTCCAGTGTCATTGGTCGTTGCTTCATGTTGCCAAAAGGGGTACAGAGTAAGGTATTTATACAGTACCCCGCCTCCCGCCGATTGGAAACGGCGCCAATCAGGGCAAGCTCTTGAGTCTTGATGGTGACAACGGCACTCGGGTATCAAATACTCTCCAAGTACCGAGCAGATAGCTATGACAGCATAGTCAACCACCTATTCGAGCTATGATATCTACTTTAGCCGGAGAGAACCGTCTGTTCGTTTTTACTGAGGCTTGATGAAGGTACTATTTGGTGCAACAATGAGCTTCTTTTATTGAAACAATTGGGACGTCGTTAACACTTCGAATGTACAGTAACGGAAAGGCCATGATGGCCGGCGAACGGACTCCATTACTGCAAACGGTGGTCGTTGCTCCTCAGCGGCAGCGTTACACTCACAGCACGATTCGACGCTTTTGTACAGTTGCTCTCGCCAGTACCCTCGTTGTTATCGTTATACTATTCCTCCTCCCAGCGGAATGGCTGCAAGGAGGCAGGGAGGACACCTCTACAAACCTCCCCGGCAAATCACCGTATCCGCACTACTCGGCGTGGCCCCAAAGCGAGGGTCTGCTGTACAAGGAGCTGCAGGAGGTTCTACAAAGAACGCCCCAAGAAGACAAGGCTAGGGAATGGAGCCAGTACTACACTGCTGGGCCCCATCTGGCAGGGAAGAATCTCAGTCAAGCCCTATGGACAAGAGAGCGGTGGCAGGAATTCGGCGTTCAGGACTCCAGCATTGTGTCGTACGACGTCTATGTGAACTACCCAACCGGTCATCGATTGGCGTTGCTAGAAAAACCGAACAAGAGCAAAAGGAATCTGGGAATGCGAACTGTGAAGACAGACAGTAGAACTGAATACAAGGTCAAATACGAATGCAGTATGACAGAAGATGTTTTGGATGAAGATCCGACTAGTGGAATGGACAATCGCATCCCAACGTTTCATGGATATTCCGCAAGTGGTAATGTGACCGCACAATTTGTCTATGTGAATTTCGGCACATATCGAGATTTCGAAGATCTGGTAAAAGCAAACGTTAGCCTAGAGGGCAAAATCGCCATTGCGAAGTATGGTCGTATCTTTAGAGGGCTCAAGGTCAAGAGAGCGCAAGAGCTTGGCATGATCGGTACTGTCGTCTATACTGATCCTCAGGAGGACGGAGAGATCACGGAAGAGAATGGGTACAAGACTTATCCTGACGGTCCTGCAAGGAATCCTAGCAGCGTCCAGCGAGGCAGCGTGCAATTCCTGAGTAAGCACATTTAAAAGATGAGAAGAATTCGAAGCCTACTGATGATTGCAGGCGTAGCTCCTGGAGATCCGACAACCCCAGGTTATCCATCAAAGCCAGGCGTGCCTCGCCAGGAGGTTGATCATGCCATTCCTAGTATTCCTTCGGTTCCCATCTCCTACACAGATGCCCTTCCAATTCTGAAAGCCCTGAACGGCCATGGCCCAAAAGCGTCAGACTTTAACAAATACTGGCAAAGTGGTGGTCTCGGATATAAAGGCGTCGAATATTATATTGGGCCTTCCCCTGCAGATCTCGTACTCAATCTGGTCAACGAGCAAGACTACATAACAACTCCGATGTGGAATGTCGTTGGTGTCATCAACGGCACTCTTCCAGATGAAGTCGTTGTACTCGGAAACCACCGAGATGCTTGGGTTGCTGGTGGCGCTGGTGACCCAAATAGCGGCTCAGCTGCTATGAATGAAGTCGTACGAAGCTTCGGCACCGCCCTTGCAAAAGGTTGGAAGCCCCTGCGCACGATCGTATTTGCCAGCTGGGACGGGGAAGAATACGGCCTTATTGGATCCACCGAATGGGTCGAGGAATACCTCCCCTGGCTCTCAAAGTCCGCAATCGCCTACCTCAATGTCGACGTCGGCACCCGCGGCCCACAGTTCTCCGCCTCCGCCTCTCCACTTCTCAACAAAGCCCTCTACGAAGCCACCTCCCTTGTTCAATCGCCCAACCAAACCATCAAAGGCCAGACCATCCGTGATCTCTGGAATGGCCACATCGGCACCATGGGCTCCGGCTCCGACTTCACCGCCTTCCAGGACTTTGCCGGCATCCCCAGCGTCGACCTGGGCTTTGGCCCTTCCGCCAACAGCGCTGTTTACCATTACCACTCCAACTACGACAGCTTCGCCTGGATGAATAACTTCGGTGATCCGGAATGGCACTACCATGTGGCCATCACAAAAGTCTGGGCTCTGTTTGCTGCTTCTCTAATTGAAAATCCCGTCCTCCACCTTAACGCCACTGACTACGCCACGGGGCTCGCATCCTACCTTGACTCGGTCAAGAAAACCGCTACAGACTCTGCACACCCAAGCATGCAATCCCTCTCCTTCCCCCTCCTCGACCGCGCCATCTCCTCCTTCCACACCACCGCCACCACCTTCGACGCCCACGCCGCTTCCTTAGCGGTTTCAATCGACGAGAGAGTGCCATGGTGGAAATGGTGGCAGAAAGTGAAGTTATATTACGAAGTCCGCAATGTAAACGACAAGTACAAGTACCTCGAGCGGCAGTTTTTGCATCCCGAAGGCCTAGATGGGAGGACTTGGTTCAAGCATGTTGTTTTTGCGCCGGGGATTTGGACGGGGTATGCGGGGGCGACGTTTCCGGGGATTACTGAGAGTATTGAGAGGGGGGACCGGGCAGGGATAGATGTGAGTTTTTGAAATTTCTTCCTCGCCTACTCTCAATCGAGTTGCTGACGGCATGAATTTTTTGTAGCGATGGACAAATATTATCAAGGGAAATATCGATGCCGCGACGGAGTGGCTCAAGTGAACCTTTTGAAACGAAGCCTCGTTTTTGCCTTGCCAGTCCAGCGAATTGGACAAGCTGGGCCGGCTGGCGCGCAGGTGTCTACACGAGAAACGAGCTTTTTAGATACCATTTTTGCTACGCTCTCATAATATCCCATATCTCTACCTATTCTATACTCATCGCCCCGTAGCCCCAACCCTGCAAACCCCACCTCCCCACCTCCCTTCCAACCCCCCCCCTTCTCATCCCATCCCATCCCTCACCAGCGGCGCTTCCGTCCTACCAACAACCCGGCGAACAAAAGTCCAAGGCAAACCCAAACGCGGCAATGGCTACCTACGCACTCGGACTAAAAGGCCTGTTTTCTTTTCTTTCGAAAGACCAAAACCCTCCCCCCACCCCTTTTTTTTTAAAAGGCTAAAACCCCAACTCCCTAAACCCCCTCCTCGTCTTATGTACAGTAAATCCCCCTTTTCCCCCAAAAAGAAACTTTCAATCCCACCCCCCCCCCCCATTTCCCACCTGACACCCAAAAAAAACCCCTACATATAAAGAACGTGATATTCCTCCCCCTCCCACCCTTCAAAAAAAAAAAGAAAAACCCAAAAGGAACTCGCAAAAGAATCCCCTTCCCCTTTCCCCCGCCCTCCTCCCTCTTTGCTCTCTCCAACCCACCCAACCACCCACCCAACCCCCTAACCCCCTAACCCCCTAACCTATTGCCAGCGCGCGCCGACGGTCCCCTTCACGCCTTGAAGATACCCCTGCCCTGTGTTTTTAGGCGGCTGTATATACGATACGAGGTATATATGTACCCAACCCCACTGCTGGGTAAAGTGGTGGGTTCCTGAGGATTTACTCGTAGCTACTTAGGGGGGTTTTGTTGAGATGAGGAGGGGGGGGGTCTTGCGGGGTTGATAGAGGGTGGGATGGGATGGATGGGTGGGATGGATGAGAGATGTGGTTTAGGGAGTGAAGGGATGGGTTTGCGGTGTGAGGGTGTGGGGTAAGAGAGAGATGTGGGGAATGTGAGGGGTTGATATGACTGGGGTACTCGTGTTGGGAAATTGGGGTTTGGGCAGATGTAATAATGGATACTGTTCGGTGACTGGACATGATACGGATTGATCATTGTCAATTGGGTCGAAAACGACCAAAGCAATATCGTGCAATACCATCAGCTCGCTCGCCACGCACCCATTCAAATCTTATCCGCCGTGTTGAAATCCACCAACGCCTCCACCAACCTCGCACTCATCGTCTTCTCGCCCTCCCTGACCCAAACCCTCGGGTCGTAGTAGCTCTTATTTGGCTTATCCTCGCCATCGGGATTGCCCACCTGCTTCATTAAGTAGTCCTTCTTCTTGAGCACATAGTCTCTGATGCCCGTAAGGTAGGCGTATTGCAGGTCGGTGTCGAGGTTGACTTTGACGACGCCGTGGCTGATGGCTTGCTGGTATTCCTGCTTGGAGGAGCCGGAGCCGCCGTGGAAGACGAGGAAGACCGGTTTTTCTTCCGAGGAGGAGGTTTGGTCCTTGACGTATTTTTGGTCTGGGAGGGGAATGGAGGGGTTAGTTGAGGGGGTGTTTTCGGGGTTTTCAGGGGGCTTACGCTTTCCGAGGAGCTCGGGGTGGAGGCGGACATTTCCGGGTTTGTAGACGCCGTGGACGTTGCCGAAGCCTGAGGATGTTAGTGTTTGATAATCATTATATCTGGGTGTGTTAATTACCGGCAGCGATGGAGAAATAGGGGCTAATCTTGCTGAGGGTGCTCTGGATGTTGTAGATGTCTTCGGGTTGGGTGTACAGAGAGTTGTTGTCCACATTCTCATTGTTTACGCCGTCTTCTTCTCCGCCAGTAATGCCAATTTCCTACATTTTTCTTTCAGTAACGGCCTCCCTCCTCGACTATGTCGTTCACCTACCATCTCCAGCCATTGTTTCATGGGCGCCGCTCTCTTCAAGTATTTGGCAGTCGTTTGGATATTCCAATCGACCTCCTCTTCCGACAAATCGATCATGTGGCTGGAGAACAATGGCTCGCCGTGTGCTTTGAAATACTTCTCATCTTCGTCCATCATGCCTATGCAATCGGGTAAGCCCTCGTTCAGTAGCTCTTTCTTTTTTTTGATAGGAGCATACCATCCAACCATGGGAGTAGCTTCTTCGCACAATGGTCGGTATGAAGAACAACTGGGATGCCTGCCGTCCTGCGTCAGCAATTCTATGCTGCATTCTCTCGGAGAGGGTTAGTCGAACCGTAAGTTGGGGCAATGGCGCGAATGTACTGTGCACCAGCTATAGCCCCAGCAATTGACGCCGACTGGTCCTTGTTGGCGACACCCTTGCCGGCAAAGTATGCAGCCCCACCCTGAGACATCTGTAAGATGATTGGGGCCTTTTTATCCCGGGCAGCCTCGAGGGCGGCGACGACGGTTGAGGAGGAGGTGACATTGACGGCAGGGATAGCAAATTCATGCTGCTGGGCATACTTGAAGAGTTTCCTGACGTCCTCGCCAACAATCACACCGGTCTTTCGGTCCAGTACGCTTTGAGCTCCCATATTGTTGGTAGTTTAGCGAAAATGGTTCCTAACGGTTGCAGTAAGAACGAGTCTTTTGGAGATGTCGATTGTTCACAATCTGTATCATATGTCGAGCGTTGGAGGATTGATTCTTGAGTAAAGCACGACCGTCAAAAGAAATTATGGAATTGATACAAACTAGAGAGTATTACAGCGGAGACTTTAGGGACATTGGTCTGGTGGGGCAATTTCTACGGGGACCGAAGGCTCGGAGAACATGGCGGAAAGTCAACAGGAGAATGTATCTTGAGACCGATGCCTTAGATACTGGAAATCGAAATCTACGGTAGCTCGCCGCCTGTATGGATAGGGCAGATACTCTATATCATGAGTAGGAGTCCAAACTTCCTAAGTACTCGTCGACTCGGTTGATGACATCCCACATGACATTCGGCTAGAGAACTCAGTGTGAGATCATAAGATGTGCCACTCACGTTGAACCCAAGATTCTAAACCATCTGATCCTACCTTAGAGGCATCGTCTTTCGATGTTTTCCGCGTAATGGACGGTTAGGGTTAGGTCATCGTGGAATCGAAATGATAGCATACGGGGTAGATATCTTCTATCAACCTGTCTAGGAACGCCTAGCTGTATCAGAAATTCCCTGTCAATGCCCCTCATGATGTTAGCCTGCCCATGTACCCTTTCATAAACCACAGATCACGTCGTACTACCCACCATGCTCACGTATTTGGTCCCTTCCCGATACCGGAGCATACCTCGAAACCCAATTCAAGAGTAAGATGCTCCGCCAGCTCCATACCCACTCCTGGTCTGTCCTAACCCATTGCTGAGTTTCCCACCACCCCCTGGTCCAGCGGCCTCCCTCAAGCCTAATGGACTGGACATCCTCCTCTCAATCCGTCCCAACCTTGCACCACCGCTGTGGCTCACTGTCTTTGAAAGGCGGACTGAGGACACCACTCCCTCGGCTTCAGCGGCGAAGCCATCATCAAGCTCCTCTTCCGGACTCGTCGCTTCTTGGATGGCTATTGGCGAAGACCTCTCATTTCCTGATGGTCCGTCTACACGAGATATCAGGTTTTCGTCTTCATCTTCGGATTCGGAATCTTCGGCTCCACCGAACCCTTCCATCTCGACAAGCCACCAAACAGGCACCGAACCTAACACGGCGAACGCCGCCAGAATCCACCACGGCAGGATCACGTAGCCTTTATCTAGACCTACACTAAACGTCCACCCCCCTACTGCTGGCCCGGTCGCTCTCCCTATGGCACTAAAGCTTGTCGCGACTCCATTGAGGGTCCCTAAGATCCTAAGGCTGACAGCGCTATTCGTGAGGAGAATGGTAGTGCAAGGGAAAGCGAAGATAGCTGCCCCGCATTTCAATAGCATGACAAGGAACATAGCAATTTGCTGAGCCGCAGGCGTTGGGAGGAGGGCCGTGAAGGGCGTGACAATGTAGACGATCGGGAACGTTAGCGTGCAAACGCGGAGGCAATTGAGGACACCGTAGTACCTTGCCAACGGTGGAAAGGCCGCGAATTGGATTATCATCCCACAGATTCCGTAAAGAGTGAATAGTAGACCGATGCGGTCTGCGTCTATGCCAAAGCCACCAGTGAACTTGAAGGGAAAGCGGACATTAGGATCGGCTCGTCGGTTCTCTTGCCGGGGGTAGTGCATGAAAATTGGGAGAAGTTGGTCGAAGGCCACAGAGTGGAGTGCAAGAAGGCTGTATGTAAGAAGGTTGATGTTGGATTGGCGGGAGAAGACCTAGAGAGGGGGTGAGTTCTTAAGGCTTTTATAAAATAAAGGAATCATAGGAAAACATCATTGGAAAGGTCTAGTACAACATGGTAGGATGATAAGTACCTCTCGATATGTTGGAGGAGACTGCTTGGCCGTCTTCGGTTCGAATGCACAGTCAGAGTCCCCAGTCATTGTAAACCCTGAGGATATACGGGAATGCTTGAGCAGGGAGGATGCTTGCTCGTCATGACGCTGCCATTTCGATTTCTTTTGCCTTCGTACAATTAGTCGTACTAGAAGCTTTCCAAGCACTCGGCCGTAATCACGCCGGTGTCTTTTGGATTCCAGCGTTTCCTTTAGAAACAAGATCCCCGCAGAGAGACCAACGAGGAAGAACATGCTAGCCACTAAGTTTGGCAATGCAAATGGAAAGGTTTTGAAAAACTTGATGTTTCCGAAGACTTCAGGATATCTTGTGGCAGGATCGGCAAGTGCACCACCAAATCCAGGACCGAATATGCTTCCTATAGTCCAGACAAGGGGCATGATTGAGAATGCTTTAGGTTGTAGTTCTTTCCAGGGCACCATCTCCGCTACAGTTGTTCTGATGATTCCAACGTTCCCATTGCCCGCCCCAGCAAGACATCTAGCGACGATTGCCCAAGACAAGGAACGTGAGAGTCCAAATAGAACGCTTGTGAGCATTGTACAAATCATGCCAGCTAAAATAACGGGCTTTCGGCCAAAGCGATCAGACGCCCGGCCCCAGGCAATACCGGTAACAGCTTGGCTTAAAGAGAAGACTGCGGAGGTTATTCCGGCCCATCTGGCGACTTTGTTCTTGGGAACACCGAAGCTCTCAATCATCTGGGGTAAATATGGGAATATATTTGATAATGCCAGAGGTTCTGAAAAGCGGCAAATAGAAAGTATAAGGAGTTGCTGTACAGGCAGCTTTGGCTGCTTGCGTGACTTGCCCATTGCCTTATAATTCGGCGAGATTGGATCCAGTACTGTATTAAGTGTTTTAGGACAAGTCTCTGCACGCCATCCTCTGTATATGCCTTCCGTAAAGATTCAGCCCTTCCACTTTTGTGCTTAGGGTGAGGAATCAGCGAAGATCCACTCGACGCTCGAGTGGATCTGAGAAACACGAAGAGTCATATCACATGACATCGAGCCCGTTGTGGATAAGACGGCAATAAGGTACCCCCCACTTAGGCAGGTACCAGTAAGGAAAGTCCATACGCTCCAAAGCGGAATTATCGATGATACTTGGAACGAACATTTTGTTCTAGTCTTGTGCCTAAGAGCGTCAGCTATTGGGCAGACAGGCTCATACCTTACGCGGGACCTTGATAACATAGAGAAGTGAGGTCGAGGAAAGATACAGTAGTCGCTCGGCCCCAGGATTCAGACTGAGGCTCAAACTAATCTCGATGCGGTTGGTTTTGGCACTAGTCGCGATCACCTTCAAATGCCTGATAACTTCAGCGGGAAAAAAGACTGGACCTTCACCTTAGGTCAACCCAACACCCCAACCCACCATCACTCTGCGATCAACACTGGAGAGGTCCGGCCGCAGCTGTGAATGTACTGCTGATGTCCATGTTGATCTCATAATCTTCAGATTCGCAAGGTGGACGGGGCGCGTGTTTCAAGTGTGCTGCCCCTAGGTCGAGGCAAAATCGATCAACTCAGTCTTCCTCAAGCGCTCATTTTCGGTCATTACATCCGTAGCTATGGCGAACTACGAGAGACCCTACGATGATGGATACCTTGATGACGAAGACGAGGGCATCACGGCCGAGGACTGTTGGACGGTCATTTCCTCCTTCTTTGACACCAAAGGCCTGGTCTCGCAACAGCTGGACTCGTTCGATGAGTTTGTTTCGACCACTATGCAGGAGCTAGTTGAGGAGAATTCACTCCTCACCCTCGACCAGAATGCGCCAGCGTCAGAGGATGAGTCGGACCCAATAGTCTTGAGGAGATACGAGATCAAATTTGGGACTGTTCTTCTCTCACGACCAGCCATGACGGAAGGTGACGGAAGTACCAGTGCCATGCTGCCACAGGAAGCGCGTCTGCGAAATCTCACATACTCGAGCCCTCTATACCTCGAAATGACAAAAAAGGTCACAGTAGCGCGAGAACGACCTATTGAAGAACCTAGCCAAGAGGACGGTGCCGAGCTGGACCTGGATACCCAGAAACCAAATGGAGGCACATATCTACACTGGGAGAATGAGGATGGCACAGAGGAGGATGAGGAACCTACAAAGGTCTTTGTCGGCAAGCTTCCGATAATGCTCAAGTCCAAATACTGCATCTTGAAGGATTTAACCGAAGCCGAACTGTATAACTGGAACGAATGTCCCTACGACCAAGGTGGATACTTTATAATAAATGGTAGCGAGAAGGTACTCATTGCGCAGGAGCGAAGTGCAGCCAACATCGTACAAGTCTTCAAGAAGACGCAGAGCCCAACTCCATACGTTGCTGAGATTCGTAGCGCTGTTGAAAAGGGCTCGAGGTTGATATCAAGCATGACGATCAAACTGTTCGCAAAGGGCGAGGGAGCGAAAGGCGGGTTCGGCCAGACTATCAAGGCAAACTTACCATACATCAAAGGCGACGTTCCTATCGCCATCGTCTTTCGGGCACTAGGCGTTGTGTCTGACGAAGATATTCTAAACCACATTTGCTACGATCGCAATGATACCCAGATGTTGGAAATGCTCAAACCTTGCATTGAAGAAGCCTTTGTAATTCAGGATCGAGAGGTAGCCCTTGACTTCATTGGTAAGCGTGGAAGCTCCCAAGGTGTCACGCGGGATAAGCGTATAAAATATGCTCGCGATATCATGCAAAAGGAACTGCTACCGCATATATCGCAAGTTGAAGGCAGCGAGACACGAAAGGCATTCTTCCTAGGTTACATGGTCCATCGTATGCTACAGTGTGCGCTTGGTAGGAGAGAAGTCGATGACCGAGACCATTTCGGGAAGAAACGTTTAGATCTCGCTGGCCCTCTGCTCGCTGGCCTATTCAGGATGCTGTTCAACAAATTGACCAAGGACGTCTATAAATACCTGCAAAAGTGTGTCGAGAGCAATCGCGAATTCAATCTTACCTTAGGTGTCAAATCTACGACGCTAACGAACGGTCTCAAGTACTCGCTGGCAACTGGCAATTGGGGCGATCAGAAGAAAGCTGCATCTTCAAAAGCTGGTGTCTCGCAAGTGCTTAACCGCTACACCTTTGCTTCTACATTATCACATCTACGACGTACCAATACGCCTATTGGCCGTGACGGCAAAATAGCAAAACCACGACAGCTGCATAACACTCATTGGGGTCTGGTCTGCCCGGCTGAAACGCCAGAGGGACAAGCCTGTGGGCTCGTGAAAAATCTTGCGCTGATGTGTTACATTACGGTTGGGACGCCAAGCGAACCCATCATCGACTTTATGATACAGCGCAATATGGAAGTACTTGAAGAATACGAGCCCCTTCGCTCCCCGAACGCGACTAAGGTCTTTGTCAATGGTGTATGGGTTGGTGTTCATCGGGACCCCGCTCATCTTGTTAGTACGGTGCTGAATTTGCGACGACATCATATGATTTCCCACGAAGTTAGTTTGGTGCGTGATATTCGAGATCGTGAATTCAAGATCTTTACCGATGCTGGAAGAGTTTGCCGACCGCTCTTTGTAATAGACAACGACCCCAAAAGTTCTAATCGTGGCAACCTTGTGTTGACGAAGGAGCATGTCCAAAAGCTTGAGGATGATAGAGAAATTATAGCGTCAACGGATCCTGAAGAGAGAGTAGCCAAGTTTATGGGCTGGGAAGGGTTGGTCCATCAAGGGGTGGTGGAGTATGTAGATGCGGAAGAGGAAGAAACTGTCATGATTGTCATGACACCAGAAGATCTCGAGATATCAAGGCAAATTCAAGCCGGATTTGTACTGCCCGATCCATCCATCGACGATCCCAACAAACGTGTCAAGGCGCCTCTGAACCCAACCGCCCATACATGGACCCACTGCGAGATTCATCCGAGTATGATCTTAGGAATATGCGCCAGTATCATTCCCTTCCCCGATCACAATCAGGTATGTTGGACTGCTCAATCCGCTTGTTTTGCTACTAACACCATCAGTCTCCTCGTAACACGTATCAATCTGCCATGGGTAAACAAGCCATGGGAGTATTCCTCACCAACTATGACCAACGAATGGACACCATGGCCAACATTCTCTACTACCCACAAAAACCGTTAGCCACAACAAGATCGATGGAATTCCTAAAGTTCCGAGAGCTTCCTGCCGGCCAGAACGCCATTGTAGCTATCGCATGTTATTCGGGATACAACCAAGAGGATTCCGTAATCATGAATCAGAGTAGTATTGATCGAGGTCTTTTCCGAAGTCTCTTCTATCGAGCGTATACCGATCAAGAGAAGAGAATCGGCATGAGCGTGGTAGAGGAGTTTGAGAAACCAATGCGAAGCGACACTTTAAAGCTCAAGCACGGGACATACGACAAACTGGACGACGATGGAATCGTTGCCCCTGGGGTACGAGTGTCCGGCGAAGACATCATCATCGGAAAGACTGCACCTATTGCACCAGATGCTGAGGAACTGGGTCTAAGGACCAAGCTACACATGAAACGCGACGTTTCGACTCCATTGCGGAGCACAGAGAACGGCATCGTCGATCAAGTCCTTCTGACTACGAACGCGGAGGGACTACGATTTGTCAAAGTCCGTATGCGAACCACCAAAATCCCCCAGATTGGGGATAAGTTCGCTTCGCGCCATGGTCAAAAAGGTACCATCGGTATCACTTACCGTCAAGAAGACATGCCGTTCACTAGTGAGGGCGTTGTACCGGATCTCATCATCAACCCGCACGCTATTCCTTCCCGGATGACGATAGCTCACTTGATTGAATGCCAGTTGAGTAAGGTCTCGTCCCTACGTGGCTTCGAAGGCGATGCTACGCCCTTCACCGAGGTCACAGTCGACTCGGTCTCTCGGCTACTTCGTGAGCATGGCTATCAGTCTCGCGGCTTTGAGGTCATGTACAATGGCCACACGGGTAGGAAGCTGGTGGCGCAGGTCTTCCTGGGCCCGACATATTACCAGCGGCTACGGCATATGGTCGACGATAAGATCCACGCCCGAGCACGAGGGCCGGTTCAGATATTGACCAGGCAGCCTGTGGAGGGTCGAGCTAGAGATGGAGGTCTCCGATTCGGGGAGATGGAGCGTGACTGCATGATCTCGCATGGCGCGAGTGCCTTTTTGAAAGAGCGGTTATTCGAGGTGTCGGATGCCTTCCGGGTGCACATATGTGATATCTGTGGGCTGATGACTCCCATTGCGTGAGTCCTATATTGACAGACCGGGGGGGAGTCGAAGCTGAAAGAACGGACCCCTGGCTAACTTTTACGTCAGGAACCTCAAGAAGAATACGTTTGAATGCCGGCCTTGCAAGAACAAGACGAGGATCTCGCAAGTGCACATTCCGTATGCAGCCAAGTTGCTTTTCCAGGAGCTGGCATCGATGAACATTGCGGCTAGGATGTACACCAAGAGATCGGGTATCACCGTCCGATAGGCTGGAGGTCGGGAGGTCGGGAGGTTTGCCTGCAGCCCAGTTGGAGCACGAGTTCCGTCATCCCCTAAATCCCCTAATCTGCCATTACAGTTGGCGTGGCCTATCAGCAGTGAGGGCTGCCTGGGTACGCCCGATTCAAGTTCTCTGTCTCTGTCTATCATCCTTTCCAATCTTGGAAGAACGGGGGGCCTTTCACATTTCAGCATTGCGACGGCGCAGGGTCGGGTGATAGGTGGTGCTTACATGCATGATAGGCCGGGCCGGGGCAGGGGCCCTGGAGCGATCACCTGCGGATTGTTTGCTTTTGGTCTTTTATTATTTGCATTTTGTACGCCATATTCCTCATAGTTGAATAACTACGTAGCTGTGTGGCAAAGCTCAGTCGCTCCGGACAAGAAGGTCGATATAAAGACTTATTCTTATTGTTTGTGATGGAGGTGTCGAATAACAAGGGGAGTATTCCGTAAACGCTCAACTAAAGTAAATCATGGACTGCCAAGGTATCAAGGGATGTTTCCTGTATTGGCTCTGTTGAGGCCGGTTAGACGTACGTTGTGATTGGTTGCTGGTCGTGACTCGGGGCCTCGGCGAAAGAAACCCCGCTTCTTCATCACTTGGGCTCTACGGAGTACGGAATACTCCGTAGTATTCCCGACATCAAGTCCTACTCGTAGGTATTCTATCTATTCCGTACTAGACTGCTACTGTGTAGTCCTATCACATCGCATTCCTCTCGACTCCCGACTGCACATTTTTCTATTTTTCTCTTTTACTCTCTCTAGCCGCCATCTCTGCTTCTTTTCCTTCTTTTCCTTCTCTGGCTCCTCTAAGCGCCGAGGAACTTCCCACTCGCTCATCGCTGCACACCCAAGCCAAAGCAGAAATGCAGGTTACTGACTGTACGCAAAATGCATGCAATCGAGATGCAGCTGATGCATGCAGCCTCCATACAGAGCTCGCAGAACCGGCCAGCTCCCACATAAGAAGCGCCCACCCCCTCCCACCCTTCTCATGTTTCTTCTTCAGCAAGCCTTCAATCTTCCTTGAGCTATCCTTAGTAATTCGTACTTTGTTTTTTTTTTGCAACTTTTTTGCCAAACAAGAGCTGTGCTCTTTGTTGTTCATTTTCAAAGTATTTCGGTAACCTAATTACTGTTATTGGTCGCCGGTCGACTTTTGGGATAGCTCTTACTTGCTCGCTCGCGCTTACGAATTGCCCATTGTCTATGTACGAGGCATTCTGAGTACTTGCTTGTTTACTTCTATTTTCAACATCGTCGACGTCCTAATCCTGCTTAATTCGAGAGATACGAGTGCTCCGGTAGCCTCTATCAAGCAGTCACCGCTACCATCACCACGCCATTAGGACCTTCGAGTTTATTCTGTTCATCACCCTCGCGATCCAAGCCAGCATCATCGACTAGACTTATACTTACTATTTTACTTACTTAATCACACCACCACAATAATGGCTGCCACTCAACTATCTTTCGCTCTCCGTACTTCTTCAAACGTCAAGACCACCCATCTCCTCGGTTCATGGGATAATTACTCTGGCCAACTTCCACTATCCAAAGACTCCTCCAAGTCTGGTGGATGGAAGGGAACCTTTCGCTTTTCAAGCTCGACGCTCCAACCGGGTCAACGGTACTGGTACTACGTAAGCATACCTTCGCCTGCCACACTTCCACTCTGTGTTCTAACATCCAACTCAGTACATCATGGACGGCTACCACGTCTCCCATGACCCAGCTCAGCCATCGACCAAAGAGCCAACAACGGGCCGCTCCCTCAACATTCTAGACGTTCCAGCCGGTCGGTCGTCGGGTGCACCAACGTCAGGCCACAGCAAGCGCGATTCCCGTCAATCAACGGAGATCCCCAAAGGCCGTTCGCTCTCGCCCAGCAAGATCGCCCATCCCAAACCCTCCAAACCCTACGCTTCTCGACGTGTTCGCGAGGCCGACTACAGCACCTCGCCCGGCGTCGATGACTTGACATCACAACTCGAACAAGCTTCCCTCTACAAGCTCCGCAACATCAGCCCCGCATCTTCTGTTGGCTCCAGCCTATCTAGTCGGAGTTCGGATCGAAGCTCGCCGAGCTCGCTATCGTCCCTCAGTGACCCATCCAGCGCCAGCGGCTGTCGCTGCAATCGCTATGGTCTCACAAGGAAAGGCGATAGAGTCAAGCTCGATTGTGGTGGAAGTCGATGTGGTTACAGTGACGATAGCTCCTCGGCTTGTTCGAGCAGCGATTCCGAGAGTGAGGAGGAAGAGGAACGACCAAGGTACCAGGAGATCCGACCACGTCAGCGCGCCGAGGTTCGAAGACGATGAGTGAACTGGTGAAGAAGGGTTTTTCGTTTCAGTGAAGGATTTTTTTCTTTTGAGAACAGTCATTATTCTAATGCTACCCATCTTGGCTGGTCTGAGATGACCACTTCAGCCATACCGCAGACACACACAAGGTCGTGCACTAGCACAAGACACAAGTGCCGCGGTAGGGTTGGCGTGCGTGACAATCAGAGATTCGGGCAGATCTTGCCCGGCAGTTCTCTACACGGCAAAGAAGGATACCTGTACCTAGTACATGGCCTATTCTGGGGAGAAGAGATTGGAAGAATGAGATGATGAAGCGTAGATGGAAATTGAGATCGGAGGAGAGGAGAGGAGGCAGTCTCGTCAACCACACTGCGTATTGAGGTAGCTTAGCATAAAGAGATATCAACACTGAGGAATGCTCGTTTCACCCATCGTTGTGAAATGTTGCAATACCTAGGACTATTCTTACTGAGATTTGATGACGAAGCAATTACTCCGTACGGAGTACTGCTATTGCAACTCGGCCTCCACTGCGAAATGAAATCGACATCCCCCCCAAACCAGCCTAGCGCCCTTTCCCGCTAAGCCGGCATCTCCAACCTCGTCACAACTCGCCCAAGCACCTGGAGTACACATCCACCTCCATGTTCCTCCGCCGCTCCGCCATTGCCCTCTCGCGGCGCGCCGCAATCACTCCCATCGCCTCCCGCAGTTTCACCTCCTCCACCATCCGCGGTGCGCCCCTCCTCCGCTGCCCCGTCCAGTATCTATGAAGCTAAACCGTCAAGCAGGAGCTGCCAAATCTGATGACCCAAAGCCCGGGGAGCCGGAGAAGAAGATGGTTCCCTTTGAAGGTGCGTCTCCTGCCTCTGGTCAAGCAGGTTCCAACGCTCGACGGGTCGATGCTCATGTGAACCTGAATAGAACTCAAATCAATGGACGACCTTCTTCCCCCGGGAGCGGAGCCGGGCACTATCCCTTCGGATTTAGAGCAAGCGACTGGGTTGGAACGGTTTGAGATTTTGGGGAAGATGCAGGGGATTGATGTGTTTGATATGAAGCCGCTGGATGCGAGTCGGAAGGGTAGAGTCTGCCCTTTCAATTTGAGAACAGTGTGGAGGCATTGGTGTTTCTCCATTGACTTTAGGGTTTGAAAGTCTGGTTTGGAAGAAAGCTCTTCGGGATCAGTGCTATGGAAAAGCAATCGCGGCACATGGTATTGGAAGAACAATACTGACAAAACCCCCGCAACCAGGAACCCTCGACAACCCCATTATGGTAAAGTCCTTCGGCGACGAACAATACGCCGGCTGCACAGGCTACCCCGCTGATTCGCATGTTACTATCTGGCTTACTGTATGCCCCCAACCACCTCCCCCACCCCGAATTCGCGTCGACACAGTCCCCACGTCCATCAACGTACTTCCCGTATCGCAAGCTACCATATGCTAACCAATGCCCTTTGCGTATGCCAGATGTCCCGCGACCGCCCCGTTGAGCGCTGTCCTGAATGTGGCAATGTGCTGAAAATGGAATACGTGGGTCCGCCAGACGATCCGCATGCGCATCACGGGCACGGTAAGTGCTTATTCCTGCTCCTACGTCGATACTGCTGCAGTGGGAAAAGGGATAATACTGATGAGATGGCACCAACGCAGACGCCGACGGCCACCACAAGTACGAGGAACCAAAGACGTTTGCGGATTTCGTGAGGCCGGAGTATCGGTAGAAATGCCAGAAATTGAAGCGGAGGCAGGAGAAGGACCGGGGTAAAGGGGATTGTATCTTTAACAACGGATTGTAGCAAAATTATCCACGAAAGTGGAGACCACAACGCGAACGTCAAGCATACCGGTCCACAATCTCAGTTCATTCATCTCCAGACTTCGGGATTTTCATCTCCATCTTAGTTGTACGCGCACCCCAGCGAACTGCCCTAGAAACCAACCAATCAACCAACCAGCGCACGCTTTGCCCAACCATCTGTAACCAAACGATCCCTAAACCGCATAGCCCTAGCTTTACTCTTCGCGGTTTTGATCCCCCGCATCCCACATCCCTCCGCTCTTCCCTCACCCCCTTCCCATCCCATCCCAATTCCCTCCACGCTGCTAAATTAACCATCTTTACGTTTCTTGAAAGTAGATCTTTGGTTTTTTTCTTTTTTTCTTTATTTTTTTTCGATATAGCTTAGTTTGGTTTAAGTAGAAGAAGTAGGGGGAGATGGGTGGGTGGGTGGGAAGAGGAGGGGGAAGGGAGAGGGAGATTTGGTGGGGGGGGATGGTGAGGGGATGGTGAGGGGATGGTGAGGGGATGGTAGTATAAGGGGGGGATGGTGAGGGATGGGGAGGGATGATGAATTGGGGGAGGGAAGGAGGTTGGTGAGGAAGGGGGGGGGAGAATTGGGGATGGAAATGGAAATGGAAATGGAAATGGAAATGGAAATGGAAATGGAAATGGAAATGGAAATGGAAATGGAAATGGTGTGAAAGGGATAGTGGGGTTTGGAAGAGCTGTAGTCTAATCGCAGACCTACAGTGTTTTGGATTGTTGCTGTAATTCTTTTGGATGTTTTTGATGTTTTTGAATAGACTAGACTATGATTGGAGAGTCTCTCGATATAACAATACTGACTCGCTTCGACACCAACAACGAAACAAAAACCTCCACCAAACTATGCCATTCCAACTTCTCAAGCCCCTACTTTCGGTTATTCCCCCTCATCCCCAAGACCTGCACCATCCGCACAAAAATATTAATAAAATCCAACTCTAGATGAATACTCTCATTCACTACATCCCTCCTCACCATCCCCCTCTCCGCCAGACGCGCATGCTGCAGTATTTTTTGTATATCATACAGCGTGAACCCTCCAAACACAGCCAGGCCACCGTACAGCCAGACCCTCTCGCTCCAGAGTAATGTCCGCGCTGCCGTGGCTGGCAATACTAGGGGCGCGAAACCGCTGACGGCGACAATGGCGACGCCGGCGAGTAGGGGACCACCGAGGTAGAGGTATTTCTCTTGCTTGGCGGTTGCGCCGACAAAGGCAATCGAGCCCATCATAGCGACGGTGTAGAGGCCGGCGCGGGCGAGGAGGGCGGGGTGGAGAAAGAAGAGGGGAGAGAGGATGGCGGCCTGGGAGAGGTTGAAGGTGGACCAAAGAGCGTATTTTTGGACGTAGCTGGTAATGAGAGTCAGCGAAAGACCAGGTCTGGAAGATTAAGGGTGGCGGTTTGGAAGGGGAAAGCTTACTTGTCAGGATGCGTAGCGAACGTGCCGTACATAGATCCGATACTCGCAGCCAAGCTGACACCAATAACAACCCATGGGTTCGTGGCCATGAGTCTGTAGCTCCATCCACTGCGGTGCAGAGCTTGAGCTGCTACGCCAATCATACCGAGGCCGAGGCCAGTATGCATGAAAGTTTCATTGAGATATGACCGCTCATAGGGCGGCATGCCTCCATCCTCGCGAGTCTCGCGGTTGAAGACGACATTTGTGGCGACGAGGGTGGCGCCCACGACTGCGGCACCGTAGATGAGACGCTGGTTTAGGTTGCCAGTATTGGGCGCGGGGATGGGGCGGGCGGACTGCTGGTAGGAGCGGCGGAAGGTTTGTTGGATGACTTGGCGGTTTGTGAAGGTGGTGAGTGGGGAGGTCTTCGAGAAGGTGGGGGCTTTGAGAGGGGAGGCGTGGAAGGCCCGCGTGGAAAGTGAGGTGGATTTGGGTAGTTGTTTGATTGCTGTGGTGAGGGCGAATGGTCGACGAAGCGCGAACGCCATACTGAATACGCTGTTGTAGCAGTCGGGGTTAATTTAACGTTGAAGAGAAGAGATGAAGTTGAAGAATCTGGAAGAAGCTCTATGAGGTCAAATCTATATCAAGGTAACGTGACTTTCTACGTTGACCGAAGGCCACCATTTGCGCAGCTAGCTATTTGCGGTCTGTGGTCTGCGGTCTGCGGTTTGCGGTTTGCAGCGCTGTATTTCTACTCAGTGAGTCAGTCTGCGGGGTAAGGGAAATACTCTGTTGGTATCTCCTGTCTATAATGTTTCACAAGATGCGCGACCGCTCGTCAACGAGTCCATACATCCTCCAGCCATGGTCACTTTCAACAGCCTCAACCCCTTCGGCACAAGCAACCTCCCGCCACCAAGCAAGATCATCTCTCTGCGGGTTTACCCCATAAAGTCATGTCGCGGCTTCGAAGTTACTCATACTACTTTAACCAAACGCGGACTCGAACTTGATAGGCAATGGATGTTTGTCGACGCCTCGACTAGGAAGTTCCTCACTATCCGGGATATCTCCGAGATGACCCTCGTGCGGACCTCCCTCAGCGTTGACGGAAGTCTTTTACAAGTAAGGATTGAGGGTACGAACAAGAGTGTTGAAATACTGGCGCACCCAAGCCAAGAGTGGCTGGAGGAACATGCAAAGCTTGTCCCTGCGAAAGTGTGGAGCGCAGATACCGATGGCTATGAGTATTCAGATGATGTCAATGGCATCTTCTCGGACTTCTTTGGGCGGAAGGTAGCCCTCCTCATGAAAGGACCTACACCACGGATCCTCTCTGGTAATGGAGCACCTAAATTCCTAGGGCGGGCAGAAAGCACTCAATTTGCAGACGGTGTGTATATATCACCCTTACTCTTCTACACAGCCTCCTTAAAACTCCACGATACTAACTCTACCCTAGTCCTACCAGTCCAAATCGCCTCCCAAGCCTCCATCGACGAACTCAACACCCGCCTAAAAGCCCGCGGCCACTTCCCAATCACTATAGAGCGCTTCCGCCCTAATATAATCATCTCCGGCACCACCCCTTGGTCCGAAGACACATGGTCCGTCGTCCGCATCAACGGCGCCGTCTCCTCTTTACCATCCTCCACTCCCTTCCTCAACTCCTCCGCCCTCGACCTCGACGTCGCCTCCCGCTGTGCGCGCTGCCAAGTCCCCAACGTCGATCCCGACACTGCGGAGAAGAACAAGCACGAACCGTGGGATACGTTGGTGTCGTATCGGAGAGTGGACGAGGGGATCAAGTATAAGCCTTGTTTTGGGATGTTGTGCGTGCCGAGGAATGAGGGGGCGGTGGAGGTGGGGACGAGGTTCGAGGTTTTGAAGGTTACGGAGGAGCATTTTTACCAGAAGGGGATGTGAGGAGGGGTGGATGAAGGGGTCGGTGGGAGGTAGGTGGGGAGGCTTTGGTAAAAGCTAGGGCGTGGGCAGAAAAAGCGTAGACAATAGCCGGCTTACGTAGATGTAGCTATATAGATCGATAGACTTTCTCGTCTTCTGGAAATAGTATAACCGTCAATTCGGGTTCAATTGCATACACATCACAAATAAACAGAAGCGAATAACAACTATAGGAAAACACATCAATCTTTGACCTCTCCATACCCAAACTGCCACTGGCTCTGATAGTTGACCCGGCTATCAATTCTCGTTTACTAATATTTAGCACCCGCCAATGCTGAAGAAGTTTGTATAGGCAAAAAATCCCAGAGCAAAAAGCTATCGACATCCCTTTTCTTATGCTACAAAGATCTTCCCCAAGCTGTGATTCGCTTTATGCGTAAAACCCTGGATTTTGACATAGCTGAACATTCAAGCCTATAACCGCTCGTCCCATCTGTATGCTACATACGATTGTACGCCCCTTTCCGCCTACCTGAACCCATATGTATCTCAGAATCATGAACTTTGTGTAAAAATCCGCAACTCCTATGTCCAGAGCTCCACTTAAGGATTATGAAAAAGCCTGCTAGCTTCCGTCCCTCACTGTCCCGTATCAAAAATCATCAACGGCCACGGCTGCCCTGTCGTATTCATCGTCTGGGGCATATTCGCTGTAGGCACATGGCCAATAGCTCCCTGATCGCTCCTTCCCCCAAGCTGCATCAGCGCGCTGGCAGAATTAATATACTCCTGCGGCTCCAGGTTGCTGGCCACGTTGCCCGCCCACTGACGCCACGATGACTGGCTGCCCGTGCTGTAGAGGTTGGCGGCTGCGTAGCTGTTGTCGTTGGTAGTGGGGGTGTTGGAGTAAAGGTAGGCGTTCGCGGCCGCGGCGGTTGCTTGTTGGGGGGTTGTGTGTTGGTGGGAAGCGGAAGTGAGGACGGAGGCGGGGTAGGTGGACGTGTCGAAGGAGTTGGGGTTGGAGACATAGGGGGCGAGGCCGGAGGAGGTAGGTTCGGGGTAGGAGTATTGTTGTGTGTTGTAGGTATCGGACGAATGGTTTGTCATGCCAGGGTCGTTCGAAGACGGGTAAGTGTTCCCCGTGTGGTTGCCATCGAGGTTGTTGTTTGTAGTGGCACCGTTGCTTGTTTCGGTGTACGACGCATATGCGTTCTGGTGACTGTAGGTATCTGGGTTAGGGACGAGGGCATGATTTGGGGAGACGCGAGGAGAAGTTTCATGCTCTGTGGTAGAAAGCGCCGTAGAAGCGGTCTTGGATGCCAGATGTTGCGAGATCATGTCGAGGGTGTTATCAACGGTAACGCGCACTGCTTCCTGAAGGCGTTTTCCGGATCCTGCACTATCATCAATATCTCTCTCGGCAGCTGTACGGTAAAAGTGAAACATACCTAGCAGTCTGCCTACATCACCCGTGATGCTTAACCAAGCGTCCATGTCCTCCCGCAGCGTTGCAAAGTCCGCGGACGTTATGCGGTCTCTTCGCTCCCAATAGCCGAACAAAGTCGTAGAGATAGCAAGAACGTATAGCGCTCCAGTCTGCCAATTTGTGTCCAGACTTTTGTAAGCTTGAATTTGTTTGACATGGTTAAGCATCTTCTTGGAAACATCCATACAGATAGCAAGGTTCTCGTTGTTGAACTCCGGATTCGTAGTGAGGGATAAAGATGGATGACGGAGTAAGAGACGGAACTCAAGCTCCCAGACGTTCATGTATTGAGAATGCACACGACCTTCCTCGTCATTGGAGGCTGATCGAGCGATCAGCTCGCGCGGGCACTGCTCGCAGCACTGGCGTAGACGATTTTCGAGTCGTAGGACGGTTTCAATGTAAGATTGTGGTGATCTCTTCACAGCATAGATATTATTGTACAAGTCCATAAAGATGGGCTCGATCTTGAAGACCTCGATACCAACAAGGAAAGTGCACTTCCCTGGTCGTGACGTATCAATTCCTTTCTCACTGAGTAGATCGTCATCGATTCCTTCAGGGAGCTCAACATCAAAGTCGTCAACGGCGATGGCCATGGGACGTCCAAGCTTGCCAGAAATGATAATATGGATAGAAAGTATCGACCAGAAGATACGCTTTCGCATCTCGATCTCCAGAACACTTCTCTTGGGGTTTGTGGGCGCCCACCTTCTGGAAGACCTATGCAATCCGAGCTCAATCGCTAAATTGAATGTTGTAGTGGTCATCATCCAGCAAGCCCCAGGTTTGGGAAAACTACGAAGATGCAGGGATATCATAGTCAAAGCTTGCACGTCATGCATAGTATGGCTAGCCATTAATTGAGGGAAGAATCCTAGAGCGTAGTGATAGTGGAGGTTTGAGGTATTGTTGAGCTTATTCTGCTCGTCAGCATTTTCCCAATTGCGCGCTGCGCACTGATAAAACATAATCGCGAACATCATGTGAACCAACACCGTATCAGCCGCTGATGGTTCGTAGTGGTCTTTTGTGTCGTATATTCTTGATAACTAGGGAAAGTCAGTAAAGTTTGACTACAAAAGGTAAGCGCCAGGAGGAATATTTATCCTACCATTGACATGAATGACGGCTTATGCAGGAATGGTAGGTATGGATTGATCACTCTGAAATACCATTGAGCGTACGTAAGTCCCTCTTTCTTTGGCGGCAGCGAAGGTTTTTGTGGCTTTGGATTCGCACTGAAAGCAGTACGGATAAAGGCGTGATAGGACTTGTTGTAGACAGGCTCGTCTTGTGGTCTTGACGGGTCGGGGTCATCAAGATCGGCGGACATGTAGTCTGCAAGATCTATCTCCATTCCCAGTACGCTGAGCGCAGTCCCACGGATAGAGCTCAGAAACGAGTCACCGGAGGATACACCCAGGTAGTTGTCACCTGCAAGACCACTGCGGAATTCTGGGAGACGAAAGAGATTCGAGTCCGGCTCCAGTACCGTAGAGGATCCATTTGGTATAGGGTTGACTTGCGTTGCACTGCTTTTCGTTGGATTACCAACGTGGCTATTGCTTCCCCACCGCTGATGGTTTCTTCCACTCCCTTGAGATTGGCTCCACTGTTCCAGAGGCGCAGTCACAGAATCAAGATAAGTGTCAGTAGGCTTAAGATCAACACCCATGGAGATCAAGCGGCTCTGGAGTTCACGGTTGTGGGCCTCCATCTCCTGCACCCGGCGCTCAAGGCTTTGCACATACCCTCGTGTGGTGGCAACACCAGTGATCCGGTCGGTGGTCCTACATGGCGATTGGTTCTGCATACACGGCGAGCAGCCCTCCGGGAGGTCATCGCAGCGCATCTTACGAATCTGGGAAACGTAGTAAGTATATAACTCCTAGATCTAGAGGACTGATCAGATTTCCTTACCCTGCACCTGTCGCATGCCTGCCCAGTGCGGTTCGACGCTGAGAGCTTCTTCTTAACATCATTGCTGTAATCGGCAGTCGAGCCCTCTGCCTTGGTCTTGGACACTTTGATGCTATTCAAAGGTGGCCCGTTGTCCGGGGCTTGCCGTTTAATAGGCATCTTCCGAGGAGCTTGCCGTTGGATTGGAACAGGCTCTCTAGAGGTTAGTTTTACTGGCCGGCCGTTTCGAAGTACTCCTGGTGGCGTTCGTGCCTTGGCTGCTGGAACATCTGGCTTGCCATGGAAGGACTCGGGTTGTTACAAAAGGCAATGTCAATCTACCTACCTCTCTTTTAGGCTGTTGCACTCAGCCGCTAACATGAGCACCATGTTTTGTATTACTCGCTTATTGCGGTCGCCTAAAGTGGGACGACAAAGCTTATCTAATCCTAAGACGTGTCCAGCTCTACTCGTACAGTTGCCTCAGGACCTCAGACGTGTGGGGGGCTAAGCCCCTGCAGGTTAGCGCTTTGCTTACGAAAGCTGCGCCTGCACTGAGCTCGCGAAGTAAGCAGAGCTAACCCGAAGGGGCTTAGCCACGCACGTCTGAGGTCCTGAGGCAACTCTACAGAGCACTAGAAGTAAGTACATATTGAAACCGCAGTCTAAGTCTGGTTTGCAAGAGGCATATTGCTACTAATATCATTCAAAGTAGATTCAAGTACACAATATCTACTACCGCCCAAGATTTATGGCAGACCTTCAAACTCTCCGGCTGGCCCACCTACCTACAGATCTCTTAGTTCACGTGGCTCTATATCGAGATCTTAAAAATGCTCCCTTCCTCCGCCAGCAGCTTCTTAATGGGAACAACGAGTACGAGTATGCACTTGTAGATGCCAGTGTAGTAAGCAGAGACGGTAGTTGACACCTTCCTATATCTGCTGAATGGTTTTTGTTTAGATCATCTCGACCACCCATGCCCTCGCAGCTGTGTTTAGAGCTGCAAATGATTTTCAGAACAAGCGTCTCAAATCACGAAATGTCCATTCAGAGATCGTCTTTTCGTTGAGCCCGAATAACAATGTAAGGTTATCCATGGACGATTTTCCAATTGGCTACGTTATTTTCACTTTCTCACTCAACTGAATTCTCTTCTCCCTGTGCCGCAGATTGCAGAATCCTTTCGTAGATTTGGCATCACAGATACGACATCAAATCTTCTAGTTATTAAACTGTCTACCTCGTCTGAGATCACCCATGAAAAGGTGCAACAGCACCTGAGGACTGCCGTTGAAGGCACGGCTGTCGAATTCTCGGATGCAGAATTGTCCAAGATGACTGATATGGCGCGGGTAGAGAAAACCTACAAGATCAACTCTCACCCCCAAGTTGTGGGTAAGGAAGCGAGTTGCAAGGGGACTGTGAAGGCGGAGACAGAGAAGAATGAGCTTGAAGTTATTGTGTTGGGAATGATGGCCTTGAGAGGGGCGAATTGAGGTCTTCTCCATCCGTAAGGATGGAGATGAATGTCGAATTTACACGCTGCTATGGTAACAGCTGTAAGTTCCCGGTACCGCTGCTAGGTTTCAGAGCTAAGGTTTCAGCTCGAACAGTACTATGTACTACCAATCCTTCCTCAAGCAACCTTTCAGGTTCATAAGAGAAACGCCAATCTCTCTATCTGGTCTTCCTTTACCCCTTGCTACCTACCCGTAAATCATCCCATGATCGTAGACTTCTGCTTATATGTCAGCCTTTTCGTCTTCCAATGGATGTTGTTAGTACGCGACTATTCAGTCATGCTCATGCTCATGCTAGCATATCAATATCACATCCTTTCTGTGTGGCTTTACGACCTATTTTCTGATGGTGACAAGCCAAACCTCTAAACATTGGCATGACAGGCTTGTCTTCGTCCATTAAACGAAAGGGAACCACTAAACGTACACCCCTTTTTACTACATTGACGCCCCCACTTACTAGGTACATATACGCCCCCCCAGAATAGGTTTAGTGGTTACCCAACTAGGGTTTGGCAGCTTTGAAACAGACGAACATCTGTATTACTTGATTTTATATGAGCGGCTCACCAAAAATCAAGTATCTTTGGGGTCGATATGTTTTTCGAAGCTGATTTACATTTGCAACTACATATCAAATTTGAAACACCCCGTAGAAGCCTCCACCGTTTGAAGCTTCCTGCTGATGTTCGGATAGAGACTCAGCCGGAGCTTCACCCCCTCCACCCTCTCTACCTCCTCAACCTTCTCGACCTCCTCGACCTAGCCCTCTACCTCTACCTACGCCCCGCGCCCTACCTCCCCTACCCCTCGCTTGTGTTTGCCCTAGCTCTTGCTCAGCCCGTTGTTGCAGATACGCTTCAACGCGTTCGAATTGGCTTGGTTCGCGTTGAGTAGAGTCCTCTAGCTGTTGTTCACAGCGTGTACGAGCTGCAGCTGCAGTTGAACTAGCTGGTCTACCCCGAGCCCTTGCAGTAGGTGGATATTGCACTGAAAGTAGTGGATCGATGGGTTCCGGAGCTACCTCCGGTTCGTTGTTTGCACTCACTACCCTAGCTGGTTTGGTGAAACGCCAGTGAGGATGCACGTCCTCCAGCTTCAAAATGTAGGGCGCCTCGCTACAAATTCGAGCTTGAATTCGATGAGCCTTGAACCGGCGTGTAGTCTCTTTCGCCCGACAGGACTCGTAGATTTGCCACCCCTATCACGCTTCAACCAAATTTTATCCTTGATTCCCCGCTTGTTTTTGCTCGAGCGTTTGATATTGAGCGCGTAACCGTGAGCTCCAGCCCATGTATAGACGGCGGCGATGAGCTCCTCGTGGCTCACATAGAGCTCACCCACTGGAGGGGGTGCAAGATCCATGGCGGCGATGAGGTAGGGTGGGTGGAGGTAAAGTAGTTGGAAGAACGCGTGCGCGTGCGCGTTGTTATGATTTATTCGTCGCTAAACCCTAGTTGAGTAGCCGCTAAACCTATTTGGGGGGGCGTATACTCGTATAAACGGGGTTCCCGCGCAAACGGGGTTTCTGCGCACGCTAACTAAAACTATTTATATTAGTGCCATTTTTAGCACGCTAAACCCGATACTATCTATTGCTAACCTTTCTAGGTTAGAGTGCGCAGAAACCCCGTTTGCGCGGGAACCCCGTTTATACGAGTATGTACCTTACCTTAGCGAAAGATTAAGAGACAGTATAACCGTAGTGCTACCGTAGCAGAATCACTAACCTTGATGAATATGTATTCTGCAATGACACCGCATAAAGACGGTCGCGCAATCTTAACATTTATAACAGTTATCTGTTATTTTTTCCAGAGACGTGTCAGATTCAATGCTTAGTCAGCTGTATTTTTGACTGTAACATAGAACTATTGTACAACCTTATCTTCCTTACAACCTCATGTGCCCTGTGCATGCTTCGCATCCAACATGCATAAGATACTATTCATGACGCACTTTTGCAGTCGCTTGCTTGATGACCACGCGTAGAAATTGTCTGAATCGATCGAATATAAGCTTAGATTTGCAAAAGCGTTGATGTTGTTCCAAATACAGTCTACCCGAAGATAAGGTTTGACATTTTAGCAGTATTGTATCTGTTATTTTCGATTAACTGATATTTATCTTGAACTGTATCAAAGATAATTACATTCATGAAAAATAACAGTAATAATTCTTAAACATTTCATTGAAGATACATTATTTTTAAAGTACTGTAACAGAACTGTTTCTACAAAATGACTGCATAAAGACTGTTTCAGTCAGAAGAACCGTAGCACAACCGTAATGTGTTCTCATAATCTTCCGCTAAGGTAGTAAACAGGGGGCGTCAACGTAGTAAAAAGGGGTGTACGTTTAGTGGTAACCAAACGAAATGCGCCGCTTTTGCGCAATAGGGGTCGTAATAAGACTTTGGGCGACCAAAGGTGTCTTAGCTGGGACGGAGAGTGGCCAGTACGAGGTCTGCGGTGGATAGAAGCGAGGCTGAGATCAAGGTCGCCTTACTCGTAGTCGTGTGAGTGAGGTGGTGAGCGTTGTTCTGCAGAGTGCCTTATGTGAATTCATAGGAGAGCGATGCACGATCAATCACATTTGCCATGGCGTTGACTACCTCAGGAGCACGGTCAGGCGTTGTATGGAGAGACATTGAATGCGTTGGAGATCCCACGTTACACCTCTTGGGACCCATTCATAGTTCCTCCGCTCTTCGATTCTCTACCTATCGTGTATTGTGTATACGTCAGTCACCATCCATCTAGGCATCGTCTTTTCTGATTTACGATTATTAATTTCCAATATTGAGCTTTCATCATCATAATAATAATAACAAGCTTTTGTTTCTACATTATTTTCAGCAATGATAATTGCTGCCAACGTGAGATTGACAACAGTACAGCGAGATCAATCTACAAGTTTGTATAGCTTCAATTGCTGAGGTTCTCAGTAAATCCGAGCCCGCAATATAGCTACCGTCGCAACAATCCGAGCTCTCATAACCTCGTCACAAACAATGGTCTCTCATCTCAAAGCCCAGCCCAATATAACACTCTTCAGTGGTTTCCAAGGTTCAGGAGCCTACGTTTGGTCGCCCTTCGTCATAAAACTCGAAGCTCGGTTGCGCTTTACCGGACTCTCCTACCGCACCGAGGCTGGATCGCTGTTGAAAGCTCCAAGGGGCAAAATTCCCTACATCGCAATTTCGAGGAAGGACTCTGATGGTCAGGCTCCAGTCACCCCAATGATTCTTGGGGATTCTACGCTTGCTGTTGGTTTACGAATCGGCCAAAATATGAACACACTTTGGAACAATCCTATTCAGGTATCTATAGCATATTTCAACAATTGCCGAAAGATTCGTAAAGGAGGGCGTGTTGGATGACCTCAATGCCAAGCTCTCTCCAACGGAGAAAGCGCATGATTTAGCACTCAGAGCCCTGCTGGAAGAGAAGCTGTATTTCTACCAGGTGGGTGTGCTCGTCCAAATGCTTTCCCATGCCTACCGCCAGCTGAATTTTACCTGTCATCAAGTACAAAAACTGACACTCGACTACCCAACCCCCTAGTGCTACGAAGGATGGCACGAGAACTATTACACCACGCGATCACACATTCTCTCAACGCTGCCTTACCCTGTCCAGCTCGTTGTTGGTCTGCTCACCTACCGCAAAATCAGCCAGATTCTGTATGGTCAGGGTACCGGGCGGTACTCCGCGGAAGAGATTAGCTCGTTTAGGCAGCAGATCTGGGAGAATGTCGATGCGCTTCTCGTTGCGTCGAGAAGGAAGAATACAGAGACCGGCGCCAATGACACGACGTTTTGGGTCTTGGGAGGGAATGGGCCGTCTGAGGCGGACACGGTTCTGTTCGGGTTCATAGCTTGGGCGCTTGTTTGCACTGCGTACGTTCCACTTAACAGTTAGGTGGTTCGTGATTATACTGATAGTTCTTGCTAGGGCGCCTGAGACGCAGAAGATGGTGCGAAGCTCCTCCGCAGTGGTGGACTATGCGCGAAGGATCCATAACCGTTACTATCCAGATTATGCCTGCTGGGACTAGGAATGCACTGTTATTAGGCACAGTACTCACTGATAAACAATTTAATGCTTTTCAAATCCCAAATAGTCAGAGTTAATTTATGTTTGTTCATATCGGAATCTCTTCGAAGCCTTTTATCTATTCCTGAGATTTTCAATACTCTCGATGGAATTGATCTTTCGAAGAGCACAAATGCTCACGTCTGTTATATGCATACATCTTGGCATGAACTACGTTAAATAAGGGAAGGACTTGTTCTGCTGTAAAGAGATTTGAAGCATCGCTACCAGGAAAGGTACAGGGGGAAAGTGGCCAGAAGGTACGGGTCCTTCAGACTGATTTCGTTGAATGAACACCAACTTCTCGTCGCGTTTTCCGCGGTTTCGTTCCATCATATTCGAAATCGACAGATCATACTACCTGTTTGTGAGACCGAATAGGTTTAGCAAAAAAGTTAACTGCTCCTCTGACGGCATAATGTCACTTTGGGTCTCTATGATGGTTTAGGTAACTTCTTGACATTTGTGTTAGTTGTCATTCGTGCGGAAGTGGAAGACCATCAGTCAATGTTGTACGGAGCAGATAGCGAACTCGATATCTTTGGTGATCCGTAATGTGATGGGTGATATCGAATAACTACCAGGTTGGAGGTCGTACAGGACCTGTTAGCTACCTTACCTTACTCCGTACATACTGCGCACTACGCCCTAGTAGAGTAATACCGACCTTTACACTTTAACCCCACGGGATCAGCGAATCAGCACTGATCTGCAACAACTGCCGACAGAGCAATATTTCTCAATTCCTCAGCTAAACCAATTGTCTCACGCTGTCCTGTCAGCTTCCCTCTCTCTCCAGTCTCCACACGCGGCTGAAAAGACTGATCGACTGATTGACGATCTCCACGCGGTTCAAGCGTCATCCGTTATCTATCCGGTACCTTAACCCGAGCCCCGTTTCGCTACTACAGAAGACTTGAAACATGAGCACTGACTGCTCCCTGGGATGGCCTGAAAAGCTTCCACAGCTTCTTGCGTCTTCGCGTGCATGACACACTTCCTTGTCGTGCAGGGCAAGGGCAACTGCAAGTGGCGACTAGGTAGCCTTTAATTCAATTTGAATTCTCAATCGCGCGCCTACAGGAGAGATTCTGCCTTGTTAGCCAGCTGCCCTCGGGGACTTCTACATCCCAGAAATCCACGAGGATAAGGGCACTTTGGTTCTGTAGCGGGCGCTGTGTATTGCGGAAAGCAACCGTTGAAGCTATTAGAGGCACGTCCATTCGATGCTATGAGATTTTGAAGAGACAGCTAATCATGCAGTAAGCCTTGTAGCCTTTGGCGAGTCTGTAAAGGTTTTCATTCGTTAGCGCCGACGCTGTTTGATTCCTCCCAGCATACCATCCGAGATTGTCAAGAGAAGAAGCCAGTGGATGCGCATACACCAAGAGATGTTACCGAGTCATCGGTACTCTCCTTCCTACTTCAAGGCAGCTTTTGACATTTTACCTCTCCTTCCTAGTCACCACCTACTATGCGGCGCCACAGGACCAGTGCTGGAGGCACTGCATTTGCCACCAAGGCAAACGCAGCACCTATCCCGGATACTCTCTCGTTGATTAGGACGTTCAATTCAGAGACAAATCCGTCAAGACCAATCCGACCCTCACCATTGACTGCATCCACCATTCATGGCATGCCATTGGACATGCTTGACCGGATAAGAAATTTCCCGCTTTTCCTCTCCGCTCCTGATAGCTTCCTTGCGGCCATAGGGAAACATCTGCGACCTCAGCTGCATTCACCACATGACTATATACTCACAGAAGGTGACGACGCCAAAGCAATGTATTGGTTGGTGCGCGGAGCAGTTGCCGTAACTTCAAGAGATGGCGAAAGTACCTATGCTGAGTTGAAGCCTGGAGCCTTTTTCGGAGAGATAGGCATCCTCATGGACATACCTCGAACGGCCACGATTATAGCACGTACCAGGTGCATGTTGGTTGTCTTGAAGAAGGAGGACCTTACCAAGGAGCTGCCTCGATTTCCAGAAGTAGAACGGGCCATCAGAGATGAGGCTGCGGAGAGGCTGTCGATACTGCAACGAAAGAAGCGCGAAAAGCTAGCTACAACCCAAAAGGGAGCTACAGGGGCTACGGGACGGGGCAAAAGAGCTCGTGATGGTGAGGATAATGAAACCGGCGATATCGTAATGGCAGACAGTCATGGGACCTATTCCAACGGAACACAGATCAACAAGAAGCGGAAATCACCATCGCCTGGTCTTGTCGAAGCAGCAGCCTCCAGTGCTCTCGGTGATGGACTGGTCAACGTAAGGCAATTGCTTAGGGAACTCCCTCTATTTTCGGGGCTACCCAACGAAATTCTACATTTCCTTGGACTAAACGCTCAGCCGTGCAATTATCCGCCGTTTACGGACATCATACAGCAAGATTCGCAGGGTCGTGAGGTTTTCTTTATAGTACGAGGAGAGGTTGAAGTGATTGATGAGAATGTTCCGGGTCAAAACCAACGACTTCTCCCAAACGGAGCCGGAAGGAAATTAAAGCGTGGTCTACAAGTCAAGGCCCGCTTAAAACCGGGACAATATTTCGGGGAAGTTGCCAGTCTCTCACTTGCGCCTCGTCGGACTGCTACTGTTCGATCAGTAACCTCTGTGGAATGCCTCATGATTACTGGAGATGTCCTTTCGAATTTTTGGATGAGATGTCCCCCAGCCCTCAGAAAACAGGTCGAAATGACCGCAAAACAGAGACTACAGTCTAAGTCAGACAATGACGTTGTCATGACAGACATTGGAGACTCTACACCTCCTATCGATGAGCTTGCCATTGCGGACAGGTCACCAAAACCAGGGCGGAAGAAATCGGTCCCTAAAGTAACATTCACTCATAGTAAGACAGAGAGCCCTCATAAGCCCAGCCGTATCGAGGACCGTTCCATCATGGAACCTGCAGATCCTGATCCATTTCTGAACGTGGATTTGGATAATATTCGCTCAAGGTCTAGACGAGGATCTCTGGCGCCTCCAACCCCTGAAGGCGGACAATCCAATGGCAAGGAAACCCAGGAGAGGAGGTCTTCACCGCCAGGCGCCCGCTCAGTAACTGCACCGTCTTCGAAATCCAAGCCTGCGTTTACCACACCAGATTTTCGTGGGAAATCTAAACGGCCCAAAACACTACGACGTCGGCCAAGTGAATTCAGTCAAGGATCACTGCCAGACAACATCCTTATATCTATTTTCAGGCATCTTGAACTGCACCAGCTAATGCGATTACGTTTGGTTTCATTGCACTGGTCGAAGATCCTGAAAGGGTCACCGGAGCTGTTGCAGACGCTAAACCTTGCAATGTATAATCGAATTATCACGGACGAGATCCTCATCAACCGGATCTGTCCCTTTGTGGGAGCTCGGCCTCGAGCCATTAATATTGGTAACTGCTTTCATATCACGGATGAAGGCTTTGCAGCGCTCGCAACAACATGTGGTGCGAACGTGGTCTCTTGGAAGATGAAAAGTGTGTGGGATATTACGGCACAAGCAGTTCTAGAAATGGCAAACAAAGCTAAGAATCTGGAGGAGGTTGACCTGAGCAATTGCCGCAAAGTCAGCGACAACCTTCTGGCTCGTGTGGTAGGCTGGGTCGTTCAAGGATCCCCTGGTAATATCGCTCATCAGAATTTGCACGGCCGACAAGCAGCTGCAAGATCTGTTGGTGCGCCAGTACCGCCGCAACCGCCACCAGGAACAGTTTTTGGTTGCCCGAAGCTCAAGAAACTAACGCTCTCGTATTGCAAGCATGTGACTGATCGGTCCATGGCACACATGGCTTATCATGCTGCATCAAGGCTAGAGCAGATAGATTTGACGCGGTGTACGACCATTACCGACCAAGGGTTTCAGCATTGGGGCCAGTTCCAATTTACGAAGCTGACCAAATTATGCTTAGCCGACTGCACGTATCTCACCGATAATGCTATTGTATATCTGACAAACGCGGCGAAGGGACTACGAGATCTTGACTTGGTATGTCCTGCCCTGAAGTTCTGCTTCAGATCCTCTCTGACATAACCACAGTCCTTCTGCTGCGCTCTATCAGATACCGCCACCGAGGTCTTGGCGCTTGGCTGCCCGCAGTTAAGGAAGCTTAACCTCTCCTTCTGCGGCAGTGCCGTCTCAGACTCATCCTTGCGCAGCATTGGTCTTCACCTGCTCGAACTGCACGAGCTATCAGTCAGAGGCTGTGTCAGAGTGACCGGAGTCGGTGTTGAGGCCATTGTAGATGGGTGCCACAAGCTCAGTGCATTTGATGTCAGTCAGTGCAAGAACTTGAACAAATGGCTCGATGCTGGCGGGATGCAAAAATTTGCAAAAAGAGTTCGTTTCCAGACAGTCGCAGGACCTGCGAACAAGGCCCGGTGACATTAGTATTGGGGATTCAAAGACTAATCGGCTTCGTCATCGCGTTTAGCTCGGGTCGGGTTGGGTTGGATCAGAATCTTGGCGATGTTTTTGCATTTACAGTGGAAAGAGCTTCTTGAATTACGATGCCATGATATAGGACGGACGTATTTAGGACTTATAGCCATTAAGGATATAATTTTGATTCTTTCATGAGACTAACAAACTGCTTGATGCGGCTCTCCAACGCTTGAGAGTGGTGTAATTACGTATTGACCACACTGGAAACACTGTGGTAGATACAAAGGGCAGCAGGAATACTGTACAAACCTTCCAGGAGAACTGTACTTCCTCCGAACAACATGAGAAGCACGCACTACAAATCTCAGCAACAGTCACACACTATACCGTCGCTCAATATACCCTTGAAGGAAATAGCCCACAATGTAGACATTAGCAGATTTTTATAACGTCTACTACGCGTGAGAAGCACTCCTGCTGTTCGTCCCTGTTTCGGTTCCTGCGGTTACGAGACGTTTAATGGTCGTCGAGAGACGAAACAATGTACCATGAACGTAGTCTCATAGTGGTCTTCATAAGCGTAGCACTCATGCATTGCTTCTTATCTTACTGGTGCTTGAGAAACGATTCTTGTCTCATATGATGATCTTTTGGTAAGGGGTATCATCTGGATGTGGACGGAGTAAACAAAGTTTGCCTAGCAACAACCGCGGCACCTTGTTATTCCAACCTCGTCAATACAAGTCACGATGTCGAACATCCAAGGGAGCTGAAGGCGAGTGCACAATCACTGGTTCCTAACTCTGACGTGCCTTCCCATCCTCCTGCGCAATTCGCGCTCCGCCGCTATGGCAGCCACAAACCCTATTCTTCTTTCGTCCTCGCCATCACATTCGATAATCTCAACTACTCCTCCACCCGCCTTGAACGCCGCCATGTCCTCTTCCCCTGGACTACCGTCTCCTTCTCAGCTATTTGTGAAGAACACCTTATGCCTAGCGACAGGCAGTAAGGTGGGTCCAGGGCCGAAGGGGACTGTGTTAGGATTCGCGAGCGCATCGAGTCTTCTACGTCAAGCATATCCGGAAGAAGGATCACGGTCTCCGCGGATTCCTGTAAGAGCAGAACTTGCCGAGAAGAAGAATCAGCAGAGCTGTGACAAGCCAGCTTCAAAGCGGAAAAAGGCAGCCGTCCGGCGAGAAGAGGAGGAGGGCATTGTGTCTAAAAAGCCGAGAGCGCCACGAAAGAAAGTCACAGTGAGAGATTCCAGCAACGAGACCCCTATTGAGGCCAATAAGCCTCATGCAGCAGAGCGAGTTGAGGCTTCTGAAGCGCATGTGGTGGAGAAGAGCCGCACGAAAAGGCGCAAGGACGAGGCACAGACGAAGATCAAGAAGACTAAGATAACTAAGCCTGGAGCTATTAAGGATACCGCCAAGGCGACAAAGACGGCCAAAACACCGAAATCAAATAAAGTCAAAGAGACCGAAGAGTCAGGTAGCGTAGCACTGATCAAGAAAAAAGAGGCGTCTGAGGCGAGCACAGAGCCTCTGAATTTGGAAAGGGCTGTCAAAAGGAGAAGAGACTGGACACCTACGAAGGATACTTCTTTAAATTTAACACGCTTGGTAGATAACAAGGTACTGTCTGATATATCTATTACAATCCAAACTCCTCTAAAGAACAACTTGCCTGCTAGCCAATTTGGGAACGTTTTGGGAGATTTTGGATATGTTCAGCCGAGCCATTCCTCAATGCCTGCGCCTGCAATCCTACGGGACGTCAATGGTAAGGGCTCGACTAAGAGGCGGAAAGTGGAGCTTCTTAATACAACCATCTGCCCACCCCCTCAGCCAGTGAAGGCGAAAAGAAGTACTTCGCCCAAGAAGAAGCCCCAAACTATTACAGAGAAGGCAACAGCTCCATTCGCTCCCCCTGCGCCGCAGATTACCTCGCCCTTATTACAACATCTTGCTGCTTCGGAACCTCAAAGCAATACTGATGCCGGACCTCTCAATCTTGCGAGCACGTCAGACAGAGAAAAGCAACGCAAGTCACCTGTGAGAAAGGTCAGAAAACCAAAAGCTGCCACTACCAAAGTGAAAAAGCAGACTTTCAAAGCACCAATTCTTCTATCGCCTGAGTCGGCTATAAAGACTGCCAAGGATCAAGAGCTAGTTTTTGGTACTTGCAGCCAACTTGAAAGCGAAGAATCTCCGACGTTCATCAGAGATCTACGAAAAGCAATTGAAGTGTCAGAAACGATGGCTAAGCCGATCATTACTAGTCCAACTATTTCCAAATCCACAGGCATAATGTCAGGCTCATCTACGAAAACCAACGTAGCTTCATACGTAGCTTCCAGGAATCTATGGTCGGTTGCGTCTAGGGACTCAGGTGGTTCATTGCTACATGCCGAAGTGGTGAATCTTGTAGATTCGCCGTTGCCCAGGCAGATGCGTATGGCTGAAGGTGTATCTCCACTTTCGAAGCCAGTGTCTTTAGATGTTTATGTGGCTTCGGTTGAAGCCGAGGTCGAGTGGAATGTCCCCGAGGACCTTTTCGGACCTCGTGAGAAAGGCCTTGAAAGACCATCAATAGTTGAACAAGACACGGCTACTACTGAACGAAGTATACCTAAACCTGTGGCTGAGGAATCATTAAACGGACGTCTAAGGAGCCGCTCTCTAGTCAAGAAAACTAGGAAGAATGCTGTCCCCTTAAAACCTGGAGCAAGTGCTGCTAAATCTTTGCCAGAAGGAATGCCCAACTACCAAGGGTTTACAACCACCGACCTTGCCAAAGCAGTTGCCTCGTATGCCTTCAAGCCCATCAAGAAAAGAGAAGGTATGATAGATCTCCTGGAAAGATGCTGGGAGAGCAAGAATCGAATAGCTCTTCAACCATTACCTCCCAACATAAACGTACCACAGCCGCCAACTGCTGAGGCGATGACCCTAGAGGCGCTTAAGCAAAGCAGCTCGCCCCAGAAGAAAGGAAGACCACCCAGAGCCACCATTCCAGTCACGACTGAAGTTGCAGCCGCTTGCAATCCGCCTGCCAAGAAGCCACGAGGCCGACCTCGCAAAGCGTCAACAGACGCACCATCACCCAGACAGCGTCCTACAACATCGTCAAGAAAAGCTCCACCCCTTACTAAACCTCGCCGCTCCAGCACCCCAGCCCCCGTCGACGAAATATCCGACTCGGACTCTATTCCCCCCACCCCTTCTCCACCCCGCCGCCGCTCCTCGAAAACACCCTCTACCCTCCCGCTGTCCCCAGCAAAACCCAAAATCATTCTTCCCACCACTGTCACCCCCTCTTTCTCATCCTCGCCAGATATCCTCCACTCCATCACCCTCGCCATTACCTCGCACCCCCCAACCCACAACCCGCTCAACCTCACCTACCACGAAAAAATCCTCATGTACGAACCCTTGGTCATAGAAGATCTGACCCGCTGGCTCAATGAAGGTGGACTGGGAAGGGTGGGTGTGGATGAGGAGGTCGGGGTGGGGAAGGTGAGGGAGTGGTGTGAGGGCGGGAGTGTTTGTTGGGTTTGGAAGGGTGGCTGGAGGGGGAATAGAGTGGGAAAAGAGTAAGGAGTTGGGGGGGCAGGGGGTAGCTTGGGTTTTGGAATGGATAGGGGTTGGTGAGAAGGTGGTTGGATGCTTTGGTGTTGAGGTTAGGGCTGGGCTGGGGCGCTGGATGCTGGATGCTGCCGCGCTTATGCATTTCTTTGAATTCTTAATGCCTTGGCTGTAGTACTCTTAGCTCGATATGAGCTGTGTATGGGTGGCTTGAGTACGATGCCGAGTACGATGACTATAGAAGAGGATAGAGTAACCAAATATCCATGTGTCAACACAGTAGAATTTTTCTTTCCGTTGTAACCCGGTAATAGATACCCCAACTGCCAAACTCCCACCATAACCCCCCTCGCTCTGCTCGAAAAAAAGTGATGCCATGGTCCTTCGCCTCCTTGCTCCCAAGGCAAAGTCCCCCCATCTGACCCCGCATTCTGTCAACACAAACACCAGCTCCCCCCCACCTCCAACACACAAACACCCTCACTTCAACCCTACTTCAAAGCCTCTCGACGCTCCGTACCGGCGTCGAGGATGTCGAGGTGGAGGTGTATGCTTGGAAGGGGATGCGGTGGTGCTGGGAAGGGGGTGGAGAATTGGGGGTGGGAAAGCTGGGGGTGGGTGTAGGCTTGTAGTGGAGGGGGAGGCATGGCGGGCGTTCCCCCTTTTTTTTGGACTCTGGAGTTGGAGGAAGGATTACTGTAGAAAAGAGAGGGTCTGATAGAGTCGTGCTGGAGGGGTTGTGGGATTTGTGTTTTAGAGCCATCTAAGCTTTTTTTCTGGAGAGTAAGTAGGATTTTGTGAGCAATTTTGTATTGTGAATGGGAGTATGATACTGTGGTGGGTTTTGATGGAGGAGGCTGACAGGGACATAGTAAGAGGAAAGAAGTGAGAAAAAAAGCGCGGTTGAGTAGTTTTGTATGGTATAGAGGGGCGGAATAAATATAGGAGTGATTGTTGGGGTGGGAGAGCTTGTGATGGAAATGCTGAGAGTTTGATGTTTAGTTTTGGATGCCCTTACTTTTGTGCACACCGCACTATTCCTTATCTCCAGCCCTTGCGAGTTGGCGATGTGCGATGTTCCTAGGTCTTGGGGTTCCGTGATCAAATAACATCGAGGGTGAGGAGTTGGAGTTGGCGGACTTGGGCGTTGAGAGGGGCCTCAAAGGGAAGGGTCAGAGTAACGAGGTATGTTTTATGTAGATGTAGGAGGTCATTCGACGTATTCTGACAGTAGAGCGGTAGCTTGCTTGGTTATGTTAAGATGTTTTATGACAAATCTACCTATACCCAGCTGGTTTGCATGCTTTCTAGGAAACATATTTACTATTCGGCACCATCTAGCCTCCCAATAAACAAGCAAGCAAGTACACCCTTTTCATGCAAAGACAAGCTCTGAAAATGTTGGGTAATAGAGGAAATTGATATTGAAAGTCCTGCCTTATACATGGCGGGAGTTGAAGCCGTGTACCTAGTAGAAGGAACCACAATTCTTGGCAATTGATGCAGTCCTTTGGTGCGGAACAACCCTATCAATACCAAGGTGGTGGACGGCCATAATAATCATCAGCGTACCAACACCGGCGAACGGGCCGGTATGCTGGTACTAGGTATACCGGGCGTTCGATGACGGACGGAGCAATGACCACAGTATGATTCGATGATCCACCTTGAGTTGATCCACCAACGACAGCCGATTTCCCGTCGCCTGTCGATTGGCCATCACGCGGGGTTCCGCCAGTGCGTGTGGTTCCGCCCGTGTGTGTGGCTCCACGGTCGCGTGTGGTTACAGCATTGCTTGTACTTACGGCATGGCGTGTGGTTACGGCATTGCTTGTGGTTACGGCATTGCTTGTGGTTCCGCTACTGCGTACTGTTCCGCCGCTGTGTGTAGATTTGTGGCCTGTGGTAGGTTCAAAAATCGAACGAGCCGGCATGCCACCGTTCAAGTGCCGTTCGTTCTCCTGATGAGTATCATACTTTTTGATCGCTTTCTCACACTTTTCGCGATCATTGGGCGTTGAGTTCTTCAGGAGCTTACTGATATCCGCCCGGTTTTTGGTAAGATCAAGGCGGATGTAGTGAGCTTCGCAATACTCGTCGAGCTTCGCTGGCTTGATTTGGAGTACATTCTCGAGTAGCTCTCCCAATTCTGGAAATTTGGTCAAGAGAAGCTGGCCGCTCATTTTCGAAAAGCGGTTCTTAGTAACGACCTCCTGTTCGCTGTCGGTTTCGTCATCACGAAAATCGATCTCACGCCTGGAACTCCTCATAGTGGCGCCTCCGTATGAGGTCATCTGGCCATCATGGCCACGTCTCGTCAGTACCTGTGATGGACCTACACTCCGTCCCATTATAGTGCTAAAGCCGCGCTCGTCCTCCTCTTCGATTTCCCCAAGGCGGGTTGAGCTGGCCCTGCTAGGCCCATCGCGTGTAGCCATTCGGCTATGACCGTAACCTGCGCTCGAGGAGTGGAAAGGTCGTGAGCTCCTGAGCTCGTCTCTGTTTCGGCCATCGTCACGACTGCTAGCACCGGTTCTAGAGAGTCGAGAGGTGCCGCTCTGGCTCTCGTACTCGTCACGGCCAAAGTTGCCTTGATCTAGAGCATGGGAGCTTGAACGGTCCCCACTAATCCTCGCCAGAGATTGAGAATCTGACCGACTGCCTCCACTAGCTCTTTCCAAGGCTCGAGAGCTGCCGCTGGTACGGCTGCGATCCTCGATCTGGTGTCGGCTGCTGGTACGGTCATGGTCTGCGATCTGGAGCCGGCTGCTAGTACGACCACCTTCATCAAGGTGGCTTCCTCCATAGCTGCGACTGCGATCGTCAGGACCACTCTTGCCGCTGATGGATTGCCTTGATGGCATGCTTGAACGACCTATAGCAGCTTTGTTAGTTGGTCTTCGCAAAGAGCTTCCGTACAATGAGCCACAACTGACCTTCGTAGGCTGGATGTGACCCTCCCTGTGAGGGCATCTTGGAGGTGGATATGGTGTTTCGGCGCCCCACAAAGGAATAATGATGTTCGAGGCTTGGATATTTGAAATGTTATGTAAGAGATGCTTTGGGTGCAGTAGAGCTTTGAAGATTCTCTTGGTTTGTAGGAGAAAGAAAGAGAAGCAGAGAGCAGGAATACTGGGCCTTTATATAGAAATCAGAGTTGCGGTGTTCGAGTCAGTATAATGAGTGAAACCTCGGATCCCCATATCCAAGACTCCGATCTTCCAATTCCACCTCGATATGACACATCGAGGCTCAGAATAAGATTGCTACATTAGAATCAGCTACTGCTCCGTCAATTGTGCTATTGCTGACAGCGAACGCGCTTACACGTATATAATATTCACTAATAGCGGTGGTCTGACTTACACACATAAATGGTACGGATTAGTGGATGCTCTAGATAATCCAGGACAACTCATAACATTATTCCAACCATGATCTTTGAAGGAGCGTTGTACCAGACCACCCTGAGCTACAGGCTTCGAAGTATCACAGGCTCCAAGCTGCCTGTCAAACTCAGTGGCAGTCTTCATGGCTCAGGCAGACCTTTTGAATTGCGCTGACGCTATGCCAATGTCTAAAAAATGATAGACTTCATCGACTTCTGCTTGGACCCAAATTTGAGTGATGTGTTAGAACAAGGGTCTGCATCCACGGAACGAAAGGATAGGTAAATATTGCAATTGTGGGATAGCCGGCCTAAGTTCCTGGACGTTTGTATGGCTTTGTAGTTGACTCTTTCTTTGCTAACAAGAACAAAGTGTATGAGTGGTAGGGTGCAGTCTGATCTACCAAATGAGGGCCATTTGAGACCGAGTCATATTAAGTCCTACCATCTTCCATAACATGGGAGCCACGGTTTCTGCCGAGCAGAAAATCTACATATGCCAATTTTCGACCTCTTGCTAAGCTCAAGGCATCCTGGAGAAGCCCGAAAGCCAAGCTGCTGTAAAGTCCTATCTTGACTGTACGTGCGGCAGTGACGAGGGAAAACATGTCTGTATGCGTCAACTACTGGCCATTTAACACTTAAGCTTGTACTAATGGACCTACTCCAGGCACTGAAACCTCCGGCTACACTCAAGCCGGCCACCACCGTTGATGCAAAGTCTCTCTTACCTCCTCTTACCCTGTCGACGGCTTCTTCAATCACAAAGAAGCCTCCAGCCCAGAAGGCTACTTTGGATCCTAACTTCAGCCCCTCTTTGACCCCTCCCAGCATCATATGGTAATTCTTGCTTTTGTGGTAGAGGTACCAGCCTGTTGAGGTAATTGGAAATCTGTGCGAGTTTTCTGCCCGGAATCGTAGACCGGCTGTCTGGCTGCCATGGGAGAGCCCAAGGAACACGCCAGTAAAGAAGGCACAGGTTGTGGCAGCTGAAAGGCGATTTTTGTAGGGAAGGGAAAGGCGGTTTTCGTTGATTCGCCGAGACCAAGGTGCAGGCACGATTGAGCCGTTGGAATCAACCTTGGTTATGGTGTCCTCCATGGTAATTTGATTTCTGTCTATATATCGTAGGGATAGATCAAGCTGTGGTCAGGAAATCTCGGAGCTACTTAAGACGTAGGGCACTTCGAGATGTTTGTCAGCGCGGTGACAACAGTTGTTCATACCGGGAAAATGGCCTTGCCAGATTGTCAGCAAACTCGCCCATGTGTTGTGTTGGTAGTTGGGCACCTCTACGGATGTACATGAATTACGATCGTTAATTAACGACCTTTTCATCACAATCTTTCTTACGTAAGCTGAATCTGTGCCGAAAGAACTCGAAGCTCACCGCTCGGAAAATACTTGTAGGCAACTCACCATGGTATGTAGGATTTTGTGCCATATATCAAATTTCTACTGATAACCGACCGCCCAGCCTTTCAAAACTCCAGACCAACACCAGTGGACTCTACGATTAAAGCAACACAAAACTACAATCCTTCTGTTCGTTGACCAAAGCCAGTCATTTACCTCCATCAAGCAAGAGCTCCTAGACGCAGTGAAAGCAACAGGGAAATCTACCTTAAATGATCAACCTCTACCATCGGATCCAGATGAAGTGATTCTTGGCGTCCTAGTCGATAAGAATGATCTCAGTAAAGGCTGGGTGGGCTTGGACATACCAGAAATGGATGGAGAGGATGGTTTTGGTGGGAAAAAGTCAAAGGCTGGGAAGAACAGTGTGCTGAACAGTAGTCCTTTGGGTGCAGGCCTGAAGGACGGGGCAGCTCTGGCATTCAGATTTAGAGATCATGCTAAGACGGAGGACGAAGTGGATATGGGTGACAGTAGCTGGGATGTTATTCTGCCTAACTACGAGGAGGAGTATGGAAGCCAGAGTCAAGATCGAGAATAATGAGTTCAAGCTTTAATGAGCTGTGAGATACCGCCAATTTAGAGCTAGCAGACAAGTTACATCAACGCCAGTCTACTTGGCTTGGTGGCATGTCGAAACACGCTTGAATGCTTTGAGGAGGAAACCAAGCTGCAAAACAATGTCCTATTTCAGTGCTCAAGGAAACGAGTAGTATTGGTTATATTCTAATGAGAATCAAGCCAGAATCTTGGGACATGGTAATGGGTTTGTGTATCACTACGCGAGGAGAGCAATATTGATACTGTGATATTGCTCTACACGTCTTACTCCTGACGATCGTCTCTTTCTGCTAGGCTTGTAAAGAAAGCTTCCCAGAATCCCAACAGCTTGAACAAGAAAAGAGTAAGACATAATTCTAGCACAAAATGCAAAGATTGATACTCCGTAGATGTACCCAGTTATATGTACCATCAAATTGGACTGCATCACACCAATCTCGAAAAATCGGCTTGATAGATTTTTCATTTACTTTGGTTAGCTTCTCACATTGTCAGAGCAAACCTGTGTAATTGATGGGTGATAGAATAGGGGCCGAAATTAGAGTGGTCGAAAGTTGCCGCTTATTGTAGAATACGTTGACTTTTGCCATGGGTCAGTTGCCTCTGGCAACCGGCAAGTTTACGCTTAAAGTTAGTCAACATGAACCATCGACATTGCGCAAATGCGACAGTTATCTTCTCATCATCATTGGACATACGTAGGAGATTCATGGGGGAATTTACAAGATCATATCTCCATTACGCCAGAGAAGGCGCGTTCTTCAATTTCAAGTGTACCGAAATACTGAGTACAGGGCATTGCGCAAGTAGCTCCGCTCGCCGCAACTTCACCCCTTCCACATCAACATGGCTGCCTCGGACGGAGCCTCTTCAATCAGTGTAGCAATAAGAGTCCGCCCCTTCACTGTGAGTTTTATCCTTAGAGCGTGTAGTACCTCGATATTAATGAAATCTAGGTTCGAGAAGCAGCGCAGTTGACACACATTCCTGACGGTCCACTCTTTCTTGGTGATGGTTCTCTCGCTGGAGTCCCGACGCCCAAACTTGCGCAAAAGGGCATTCGACCTGTTCTGAAGGTAATTGACGATAAGTGCTTGTAAGAGATTCCCCAGTTTCCACAGTAGACGCCCCGCTAAAAAGCTATTAGAGTCTTCGACCCGCCGGAAGAACATGCAATACAGCGCATCTCGAATCGGGCTGGGCCCACTGGCAGACGATCGAAAGACCAGACATTTGGGTTTGACCGAGTTTTCGACGAGAACACCACTCAGGCGGAAGTATACGAATCCACAACGAGGAACCTGTTGGACAGCGTCTTAGATGGCTATAATGCAACGGTTTTCGCATACGGCGCAACGGGGTGCGGAAAGACACATACCATTACTGGGACAGTACAACAGCCAGGTGTTATCTTTCTGACGATGCAAGAACTTTTCGAGCGGATTGCGGACCGTTCAGAAGACAAGGTGACTGAGGTTTCGCTGTCCTATTTGGAAATCTATAATGAGACCATTAGAGATTTATTGGTACCAGGGGGGAGTAAAACTGGGTTGATGTTACGGGAAGACGCTAATCAGACCGTATCTGTGGCTGGATTATCAAGCCATCATCCTCAGAATGTACAGGAGGTCATGGACATGATCGTGAGGGGCAACGAGTATCGGACGATGTCACCAACCGAAGCAAATGCCACCTCGTCTCGATCGCATGCTGTACTCCAAATCAACGTGGCGCAGAAGGATCGGAATGCCGATATCAACGAACCACACACTATGGCAACTCTAAGCATTATCGATCTCGCAGGAAGTGAGCGAGCAAGCGCAACGAAAAACAGAGGCGAAAGGCTGACTGAGGGGGCAAATATCAACAAGTCGCTACTTGCATTGGGAAGCTGCATCAATGCTTTATGTGATCCGAGGAAGAAGAACCATATACCTTACCGAAATTCCAAATTGACTCGACTGCTCAAATTCTCGCTCGGCGGAAACTGTAAGACTGTGATGATTGTATGCGTGAGCCCGTCAAGCCAACATTTCGACGAGACGCAGAATACATTACGATACGCAAATCGAGCAAAGAATATTCAAACAAAGGTCACTAGAAACGTATACAACGTTAACCGGCACGTCAAGGATTTCTTGGTCAAGATAGATGAACAAATGGCTCTGATCAACGAGTTGAGACAACAGCAGAAAGACCACGAAGGGGTTGCATATGCTAAGTTTCGGAAGCAAGACGAGAAGCGCGAGATAATTGTCAAGGAAGGAGTCCTGAGGATTCGCAATGCTTTTGATCACTCGGAAAAGGAACGCTTCGAAAAGGCCAGCAACATGAAAAAACTGCGACAACTCGAGCGACGGATATCCATGATCTCTTCTTGGGTTGCAGCATTCGATCATGTCTGCGATAGCGAGGAGGAAGAAGGCACCCTTAACAACGTCGCTGCAATGCGCAAGTCCGCCCAGGGAATCCTGTTGGAACTCGAAAGCAGCAGACATCACTACCACCAACGTCTAGCGAAGAGCAATTGGGAGCGTGCCGTAGACTCAGCGTTACAAAATGGCCTAAAACAACTTAAAGAGGCAGATGCTAGCGTTGATGGACAAGATGCTGCTACCTTGAATAGGGAGGCTGAGCTCTTGAAGGCGAATGCGGATCGCGAGGCTTTACTTGCCGTAGCAGAAGATGATAAAGGCGGCGACGCAGGTATGGTACAGGTCTTACTTCAAAGCCATTTCGAAACTATGGCCGCCATCCAAAACATTCTGGGCTTGGACGAGGGCGAGGCCGTCGCAACTGCAAAGAAAGTTTTAGGCAACATTTTGAATTCTTGCACAAGCGTGACGTCTCATGTTATCAAGCCCGATGGTAGCATGATGCCATCCGAAGCTTTTCCACCAACGAAGTCTGGTACGCCGAAACGGAAAAAGCAGGCAGCTCTAATTGGAGGAACACCACTCAAGAACATACTACCCCCTTCCTTTGCAATTGCACCACACATGACCTCATCTCCAGTGCGAGCGTCACCAAAACGGCGGAAAATGGGCGGTGCAAAGAAAGGTATATCTTTTACTCCAAAGAAAAAGTCGCCAGTTAAAGGACTGAAGAGGGGCGTTCGATGGCGAGATGACACAGAAGAGGGTGCTTTAGCAGAATTTGAGAAGACACCACAGCGGAAGGATCTTACGCCAGAGTCATCATCCATCGAGCCTCCCACAGCACTTCCTTCAGTAGAGTCCACAGCTCTACCAAACCCACAGTTAGACTTCTATTCTGATACCAACGGTTCCTCTCCGATTCCTCCCCCGCCTGTACCTTCGAGAGAAGCATTGCCAAAGCACAATCGATTCAAGGCAGGTTTTCTAGCAAAGAAAACAGATGGCTCCCCACTACCACCAACCCTTACCAATTTCTATTCGGACTCAGATCACTCACCATTGCAAGACCTCGAGCCGAGCAAAGCTGCCAACCGTCCATCCCTACAACACATGCAAAACATCAGCAGCGACAACACACCGAATGATAGCGCTAACAACTCAGGCTCCGAAACGGAAGACAAATGGAGAGCAAACAGAGACGATGCCATGCATATTAAAGCTGCAGTGAAGCGAGCTTCATACGCTCCATCATCTAACAACCCTGCCAACCGCCCTCGTCGAACGCGGAGCCCTACAGCAGCATCATCAGGAAGCCCTCCAAATGAAAACGCCATGTTCACTGCTTCGCACGCACGACGGATGGTGAAGAGCGAGAAAGAGAACGAGTGGAAACCCAACGTCCTCAGCCCCCGCACCGCACCAGTAGTCAAGACCTCGAGTCAGCGAAGGACAACTCTAGGTGATGGAAAGCCAAGAGAGATTAGCGTTTCGGGCAGAGATATGGCGGGCAGGGAGACTGTGAGGTTGAGCACTGCTGTTACAGGTAGTGGTGGAAGTCTGAGGGGAAGTTTGATGGTGGGTGGGAAGGCTACGTGGAGATGAGGAATCAGCGTAACGAAACTCGGTTTTCTCATCTCGGAGCATTCTTGGCGGTTTTTATGTCGCATGGCGTTCGTTGTTGTATTCAGCGGTAGCCTTTTGTTGAGGGCGGAGTTGTCCAGTGGAGTTTTGAGCCGAGCTGTACATTAGGATTTCGAGGTACTGATCCCGTAGGAAGCATCGATCCAATCTCGCTGCGGTCCTGCGCTATGTACTCCGTACCTCCGTATCAGTATGGTGAAATTCCAAATAATGAATCCTAATCATGAGTGGCTGAAATGTTTTTCGCCACCTCCGGATTTGTCATCCCTGCCCTTATCGATTGGCAACAAGTGCACCCTCGACGTCAATCGATTATATAAATCTACGTATGCCTCCATTATTCAATAAGTAAACTTTCACCATCTCCTCAACTCCATTCATCAATCTGAAGCTCTCACCCACGACCCTCATTCTCTCAGTCGTCGCCATCATCATGGCCTCCACAATGCCCAACTTCCTCACCCGCCTCTTTCGCCCCTTCACCTCCTCTACCCGCATGTCGCTAAACCCCGACATGCCTGCGCAAAACTTTCCTCCAAACGCACAGAAATGCACCGTTGCTGCTGGATGCTTTTGGGGCGTGGAGCACTTGTTTCGCAAACACTTTGATGGAAAGGGATTACTGGAAGCGAGGGTGGGGTATATTGGAGGGGACATGAACAACCCGAGTTATCGAGCTGTTTGTAGTGGGAGGACGGGACGTATGTGATACCTTCTCCAGGCTTCTATACTTTCAACCCTTACCTCTCGGAATTCCGAATCTTACAGCGGCTGACCTTGAATACCACACAGACGCCGAATCCCTCCAAATAACATATGACCCCTCCTCCCTCGCCTACACCACCCTCCTCGAATTCTTCTACAAAATGCACGACCCGACCACCAAGAACCGCCAAGGCGGTGACAGCGGTACCCAGTACCGCTCCGCTATCTTCTACCACAATGAGGAGCAGGAACAGCAGGCGAAGAAGGTGACGGAGGAAGCGCAGAAGCAGTGGTGGAAATCGTCAAAGATTACGACGGAGATTCTGCCAGCGGGACAGTGGTGGGATGCGGAGGATTATCATCAGAGGTATTTGGATGTTAATCCTGGGGGTTATGAGTGTCCGGCGCATTTTATTAGGAATTTTGCGGCGCTGAAGTTGGATGAGTGAGGGGAATTGGGCAGTATAGATCTGTGTCCCCGGTTAGAAAACTTGAATATTCTGCAAACGAATCTGATTGCATTCCAGCTAAAGCCAGCTTCCACAGTCCGAAATAAAGGTGTTATCGAGCTCGTATCCTGTTCTTGATAGAAGAGCCTCTGCCGCATGAACATGTTGCCATCAAGTCCAGCCCCCTGTAGTAGACACTTTGCCCCGTGAACAAGTTGCCATCATATCCAGCTACCCTAGGATAGATAAAAGGAAACAAGCACCCCTGAATCAGCGCCTAGACATCATAAAAGAGCAGCACCCTTAGTAACCGCGTAGAAAAACCGGAAAGGAGCTTCCCTCAATAGCCGTGCAGATGGAAGGAAAATACCACCCCTTAACAACCGCGTAGAAAAAGAAAACACGGCCGAGACAATCTTGCAGCCGCCACATCAGCTTCGTCTCCTCTTTCGATCTTCAATCTCCACATCAAACGGCATCGATCCCTTGCCCCGCCCCCGCCCCCGCCCCAGCTCCACCAGCTCCACGCCCACTACGACTACTCCCCTGTTCACCTCTCCCACCACGCGCCGCCGCCTTCTCCGCCGCCTTCTCCGCTGCACGCCTCTCTTGACGACTAGCCGGCGCACCCGCCCCAAAGTCGCGCGTCGTAACCCCTTCTTCCGTAGTTATCGGCGCAGGCGCAACCACTGGTGCCTGGTGAGCTTGGCTAGCCAGAATTGAGAAGCCAGGAGCTGCGAGATCGGCAGAGGTCATTGGTCGAGATGGATGGGTGGACGCGGCGCCAGGGGCGGGCGTGTCAGGCCCACCACGGACCGCCGCCGCTCCTCCGCCGGCGTCGAACCAGGCTTGTTGCACCGCGCTATCGACCTGGGCGTCGGGGTGCGCGGCCAGACCCATCGCTTCCAGATAGCCGGTGTCACGGATCGGCGCCGTGTGCGTCACCCAGCCATCTGGAAGGACGGTGTCTGGGCGGATTGGGGCCGCGGCGCTCGCCAGAATCGTCGTGGTGTCCGGGAGGCAGGTGTGCGGACTCGTCCTCCAGCGGCCGATGCATCGGCAGAAGAAGCGGGTGTGGGCCGGGACGTAGGGCTGGTCGATGTGCGGAGCCGTGAAGATGCTCCGCTGGACGTGCAGCACGTCCTCTGGGTCTCCAATTGGAAACTCAGGCCAGCTTGCCTCGGTGGTGGGCTCGGGAGGGCAGGGGACTGTTCCATCTACCCGATGGAGGGTTGGTCGGGGCGCCCCGTCTCCCATGAACAACTTGGTCAAGGGGTCGTAGAACATCCCGTGTACCGATCCGTACAACGGGATCCAGTGAGAGGGGACGCCCGGGGTCTCGTTGTCGTAGACCTTAAGTGGAGATCCTCCACTTGGAGGGGGAGGGGGAGGGGGAAGAGGGAGGCGAGCGGGGACGGGAGCGACAGGTCGATGCAGCACTGGGACTGCGAGGAGTTGTGTGGCCGCATTGGCTGGGTGGGATGCAGCCATTGCTCGGATTCGCTGTTCGTCATATGCAGCGAACGCGCGGAGTTCTGGCGCTATTTCTGGCGCTTTTTGGATGTTAGCCTATGTGGAACATTGTTTAAATCACATGCTCAAAACAGGAGAAAATCGGAGGTTGGACTGCTAATATTGCTTTTCTGGCTGGAGAAATAAAGTCCCACGAACAGTATATGTAGGTGGTTGTAATGTATTGGGTAAGATTATGGTTGGAAGAGGAAGGGCCGTAGATGTGATGCGAATGCTGAAATCTCGACCATTTCACGAAATGAGAGTATAAAATCACAAGGGAAAGCGAAGAAGCAGAGGAGATGGACGCGTATGATGTTTCCAGCCTGATGAAAGAGACGTGAGAGCTTACCAGCAGCAGGGAGGTCAGGAGCAGTCTGCTCAGTCGATGGTTCAGGAGGAGTCGAGGTGGAAACCTCAGGGATGGCTACACTCAGATCAGCAACCAGCACCCCACAGCCTTCGGATCTCGAGCTCTCGTTATAAGACATACTAGGCATTGGTACAAACTCTGCCGCCTCAGCGGACAAGGCAGTTGAAGGTCTACGTTGCGTCATTGTTGCTTGAGGTGCTGCATGTATGCGTGAAGTGAGGTGTGGGTCTTGGAAGGTGAGGTTAGTTAACAGCGGTCATTTTGTGGGTGAGGATATAGGGCGACCGCTTACTGCTAAGCGGCAACTCCAGCATTGCTTTCTTGGTCAACAACTCCGACTCAACGTCGCCTTGCGAACCTGACTCTTTTCCTACCACTCGTGGTATATTTAGTACTAGAACGCTACGTCCAGTATGTGTTAAGCTATTATCTAGCATCCTGGTCGGTCCCGTTGTATTCTTTTCTTTCACCTGCTACTGCACATTAGCGAACATAAGCGAACACGTGATTTGCGGTGAGCCCTAATCACGTGGGTCGCGCCCCACTCTTCTCCAGGAAGGATTTTCACACACCGTTTGGGCTAGCTCTGGCTGGTTCTTTGCCACTGTCTGTACTGGCACGTTTGCGCAGTTGCATCTGGGGTATGTCCGGAGGTTTGCGTGAGTCGCAATGCTTTCCCCTTCTGTTTGTCAACTGTCTGATCTTTTTCCGCAGGTGCGGTTTGTATAGGAGCCGCTCCTTGTGTGACTTCCGTCTCTACTTTGTGTGTAGGTTGTTCACTAAATTTGTCGGTGATATCTATCTCAGGTGACTCCTCTCCGCCCTCGAATTCGGGCGCTGGGAATGTAAGAAACCGTGTGTGGAAGTCTGGGCTATGTGGTAAAGATTCGGCTGTACTAGAAGCTGATTCTCCGATACTCTCTTCAGCGCATTCTTCATCAGTCTCCCTCTGTTTTCCTCTGTTTTGGGTCCCATGGTCTGAAGAGCTTGGAGATTGTTCGTGAATCTCTTCAATTGATGCCTGAGGGTGCACGACGTCTGACAACGCTTCTTCGGGCTGCGCAGTAGCGGAAAGATATGCTTCTTCAGTCTCAGGAGAAGCCTCGTCACCTAGAACATCGCTACCTGCCAAACCTTCATTTGGAGATTGCGGTGCAGTGAGGTAGTCTTTCTCTGGCGAAGACGACACGCTGGACTTTTCAGACTTTTTGGGAGACGACTGCTCTGGAATACTAAGGTACGATGCCTGACTTTGTTCTGCTGTTAAGAAGATAATTGGTATGGTAGTTGGTTGCAAAGGCTCATTTGTAGTGTGCAAGGCCGCTGACCCTGGTGGCGATCTGATAGGAGAACTTGCTGCCGGCTTTACACCTGATGTACGAGAACGAGGAGCAGACTCTTCGGCTTCAGCTAGTGGCCTTGAACTGGGTTTTCTCCTACGGCCAGTGGCGATTTGCCAGCCATGGTCTTGTGAATTGTCAGACATCGCCACGGTCGGCTTTAAGATTTTTGTGCAGTGTCCCTGGATGAGGTCAGCTTCTCTGCCGTGAATGACTTGGGATTCACTATGTTTACCTCAAAGTCTAAATAGCGTTCTCAGGGGTCTGTTACTGCAAACAGAGGCTACTGGATCAAGATGTGCAAATCAAAGCCAAGGCAAAGAGTACCTCTGCAAGGGACTGATGGTGGTTGTGGGCACTCTACAACAAAAAGTGTGCGGCAATTTAAGATTGGCAAGAAGAATGAATGCCCGATAGACTGTCAACATTGTGATCTCGCCCTACAAGGCGGATTGCTAAGGAAAGAAGTAACACATTACTAAGAAAACATTATCACAACACGGACCAAGGACCAGTGCAAGATGGTGCGAATCAATGGCCATGAGAGCTTGACTAATAGCTAATTCATACCCAGGCTGGTAATGTAGACATCCGAGAAACCTCCAACCGATATACGCAGGTTTCTCCACGGAAATTCCTTGACAAGCCGGCCTTGTTGGGCGGTTAGCCTTGAAACGAAGAAGATTGAAGCCAACTTACGAATGTTGTTCGCCCTATAATTACCGGAGTAAACGGGCAATGGGCTAGGCCAAAGCAGCAGCTCCACTGCTATCATGCTTCAGATTCTGCGGGCTGGCTACACGAGATCTCACAGCCGAAGTTCCACATCTTGACCTTGGCTATGCGTAGGATGTGTCAGTAGTCGTCTTCCAAACTTGTAGAATTGGGCACAAATGTAGAGCGCCGGTGCAGCGAGGATAGCCCAGATACTAAGCACGACGAAGAAGGTGGTCTTGGTTATGTCGCCATAGCCGGCAACCCGATAAGCAACGACGAGAACTGCACAGGCGATAAGGCAATTGATGCCCGCCAGAGGGACGGCGAGGTGAATCCATACCCAAACGGTGAGATAGGCGTGAAAAGTCGCGATGATGGCAAGGAGGATCGGTATAAGGAACAGGGACTGTGTCTCAATGAACACACCAACCAGCCCACCGCCCACAAGAGTTGTCACGATGACAAGATAGACGACTATTTCAGGATGGTTCGAACCTGCCTGGTGAGAGGGAGCCAGATGCGTCTTTGCCTTCTGGAAAAGAGTGTAGACAAAGCTTGCCATAATAGAAAATCGGTTGTTGGTTGTTGAATTGATTCTTGATGTTATGATGGGCCTGGAGAGCGATAGCTTTCTTGCAGATGGAAAGGTAGGATGGCTTGTTCGATGAGGAAGAAGTTCAACGATCTCACAGAAACCCCATAGGACCAATTGAGTGGTTACACTAGCGTTGATATTGGGGCTTATCCGAGAAACGAAACCCATCCTAGAACTTTCGCTTCTTCTTCTTTGCATTACTCTTGCTCTTCTCTTCTAGATTTCGCTTTAATTCCGCCCTCTTACGATTAGCCCTTTCCTGTAAATTTCCGCGAGGTGAAGGAGACCTTGCTGCAGTGTTAGCTCGACCCGTCCTTTCAGTACGCGTTGTTGTATGATCTCTACTGATGCTGCTCTCCATGTCCACGCCAGAGTTACGAAGTACCTTGTGCTTTGAAGTGTGATTTTCATTGATAGGCTGACTGAGTGACTCGCTTGGTTCGTCTGGTAGTTTCCTTTTACCACCAATTTTGCCCAGCTTGGCCTTTGGTTTAGGTGCCGAATGCGTCTCATAACTTTCGTCAAGTACGGGATCGTGGCTAGCTGAGATACTTTCTTCCTGCCTCTTATTCTTCCTCGCAAAATTGCTAGACAAGATGCCATCGTCCATGGTGTTTTCATGCCCACTATTTAGCTCTATCGGAGGCTCTATCTTCAGTGAATAGCCACGACGGGGTTGGCTATCCGCATCTCCTGCATCTTCGACAATAACAGAGTCTTTCCTCTGAGAGTTACTTTCTACCTTAGCTAACACGGGTTCTTCGTCACCTTCGTCCGTCGTCGAATCGTCATCGGCTGACTTCGGGCTTGCCGTTCTCGCCCGCGGTTCCTCTCCTGTGTTGGCCATCGAGGATTCTTGGCGAGCGTTTGCTAAAGTCTTTAGACCTAGAGGAATAGATCGTTTCTAGTATACGTCAGCCGGCTCAAGATGGACGTTGATTACCGTGGCAATGGTGACGCACCTGGAATTCATTGTCAAAATCTACATCATCCTTGGGTTCTATTACATTTTGCTTTGACACCGGTCTATCATCTAAAGCCTGAGAGACATTTGATATTCCGAGATTCCATTCATCTCCTAAACGATCCCACCATGTGTTGCAATCCGACGTTCTGAAGATCACGTTAGGGGTTTCTGCTGTACCGGGAGCAAATACTCCAGAACAAATATCTGACAGATTGCTGGATTGAGTAGCGGTGAATGTCCTCCACTGCTCTTCATCGAACACACCAAGCCCCTTCACTAATTTTGCACAATACTCTGTTGAGTCCAACCTGTTCGCAGCCTTTGATACTGCAACGGCAGGGAATATTTTGCTGAAGTCTGACCCATCTGATTGCACTTTTTGGGTTAGTCTATTGATGACATGGTCTTTATCTTTCAAACTCTGTAAGAGGAATTTGATTTGGGCTTTTGCATTCAGTTGCAGGCTTAAACAAGGCAGAACGAATTCACTGGTAAAGAGATGCTGAGCTACAGGCGTCAGGCTTATAGGCCATTCAAGCGGCTCTAGAGGTGCTGGTAAAGGGGTACGAATATTTAGGACTAGCTGCTTCGGGGTATCTCCTCGGGAAAGGCTCAAGGAGGTACCTTTTGTACCCGCCAAGGAGTCCCGTAAATTGCGCAGGAATTGTTGCATCTGGTCGGCATCTTCGCTGGGATCTATACTCGGATCTAAAGCTCGAGCTCTTCGTAAGATTTCGTTTCGGTCTAAGTGCTCTGTCCAGATATATGTAAGGTCTGTAACTAGGACAGTGTAATTCGAGGGCCCAAATTCATACTTGACCAATAGTGGTGGCGAGCCGACGATGTTTTGGGAGAGATTTAATGGTCTCCAGAACGATCCCATGGCACAGGCCCGTTCCGGTCAAATGGTAAATGTTTGTCAAATCAAGGTAGTCGTCAGATTTTGAGCTTACCACTCTTACCAGACCTAGCAGCCTGGCTCCAGTAAGGTAGGCTGATTACGGTAGCCGAGATGATCAATACACTAGTGTAATATACATCTACTTGATGGTAGGGTGAATAATTGGAATCCTGCAACTCTTCACTCGTCTACATATATGATAACAGCTTCAGCTTTCGGCCTTACCCTTCAATACCATGACTTCCCACGAAGGTAAAGGGCTTCTCGATCGAAAGAGATCCAGGAGTCCTCCACAGAACCCTTGGCGACGTCAAAACAAAGACTACAAACGCCACAAAGGACAAACTGGACCACATGCAGGAGACAGCGAACGTCTGGCCGAGGAAGGCATTACGGAACGGAAAGAGCATGAGAGCTTTGCCCGAGAACAGACACGACTGAATCAAATACAAGAGGCGGAACGAATGAGGGAATGGGTATCCCAGGAGGATAACTTTGTGTTGAAGCAGTCAAAGAAGAAGGCTCAGATCCGTGTAAGAGAGGGACGTGCAAATTCAATTGACTGGCTCGCCGTTACTCTCAGCGTTATAGATCCAACAAGAGACCCACTAGAAGACGAGGGTGTTGAATCAGATGTTGACATTGTGGACCCAGCTGGTATCTTTGAGGGTATGAATTATTCTCGACTACAGGATTTGGGCAAGGAGATCGACTCGTACTTGATTCTCGAATCTAACAGAAGCAATCGGGACTATTGGAATGTAGGAAATTCTTCCTCTTTACGGACCATGTTCTCCATACTGACAACACCTAGGCACTTAAAGTAATATGCAAGGACCACCAGAGCAATTTAGCCCCTTCAGGACCACAAACCCGGTCTGGCAACACTGTTTCTGCAGACGTAGAACGTCTTCTAGGACCTAAATCTCTAACAGAGCTTGACGCTTTAGAACATCAAATCTCTGCCAAGCTACGGTCAAACGAACCGATCGATGTCGAGTACTGGGAGCAGCTAATTCTCAATATAGCCGTCTACAAGGCAAAGGCGGAGCTAAACAAGGTTTACAAAAGTATCATTGACAGTCGCTTGAGTGACCTGAGGCAGGAGCAAGTAATAGAAGCGGAGCATGCCAAGGAAAAGTTGGCTTTACTCCTCGCCAGGCCCTCTACTTCCGGGATTCACCTGTTTGGACCTCCCATCGTTGCGAATAATGCACCGGCCGCATTCCCGTCTGTTCAATATTCGCGCCGTATAGATCCGGAGCCTTACTTAAAACTTCGAGCTGAAGACAAAGGCCATGAAATAGTTGAAGAGGCTGATTTCATGAGTAAAATTGTTAGTATACAAGTCCCTTTAACGGGTCGACGAGGTTGCTAACGCTAGTTTGACAGGCTCTAGAGCGGCGCAGGGTACTTAAGCTGGGATACGTGCCCTTGCGGCAACTCCAGTCAGATAGGCCAGCTGCTGCGTCCATTCCTAAACCATCGGACGCAGCAATTCCTGGCAGTTCTCGTTTCGCCGCTGTGGCCAACGAGGACTTCTCTTCTGCTACAACTGCTCTGTATGAGCGTGAAGTTGCTCGTGGTGTTCAGGAGAACGAAGAAATCTTTGCTGGAGAAGAAGAAATATCATCTGTATCGAAACCTCAATGGGCAAGTAAATATAGGCCGCGAAAGCCTCGTTACTTCAACCGTGTGCAAATGGGCTATGAGTGGAATAAGTACAATCAGACTCATTACGACCATGAAAATCCACCACCGAAAGTTGTGCAAGGCTATAAGTTCAATATCTTTTACCCGGATTTGATAGACAAAGTCAAGGCTCCTACCTATCGCATTGAGCGAGAGAACGGCCGAAAACGAGGACAATCATTTGCACCAGCCGGGGAAGAAGATACGTGTTTAATTCGGTTCATCAGTGGACCACCGTATGAGGACCTTGCGTTTCGCATCGTTGACAAAGAGTGGGACTATAGTGCGAAAAGAGAACGCGGGTTCCGAAGTAGTTTCGACAAGGTTTGTTACACATCCAGCCTCCTGTTTATTGCATTCATCGCTCTTTAACTATTATTGTGCATTGCCCAATGACATATAAAAGTATTCAGAGACTGATTGGCTAATTCTTCAGGGCATATTGCAACTTCATTTCCAATTCAAGAAAGTCAGTGGCTCTTCCCTGATCCTGATAGGGGGAATTCCAGTCACTGATTTTGATTTAGGTCTATTACCGCAAATAGATGAGGTGAAAGACGTACTGGCGTTAGACAGCTTTTCAATATTCTCTTATTACGTAGGAGAACATGAGACTCCAATGTCATCAAAGTATCCACATGCTAAAGAGCATCATTGGTTATCTGGACTAGGGCTCCATCCATCACGTGAGCTCTAGAGCCTTGTGGCGAATCGTTGACGAATATATTCACGTCCGCATTGCATAAGACCCCTAAGTCAACGGCACTTACTATAATGTGCAAGCCAAGAGGATGAATCATGCATGGCGACGCTACCCTCGCGGTGAATCATTCCGCGAAGTCGATTCTAATGCAGGAACCCTTACTTACATGCTGAGCAGTCTATAAGACTGGTATGTTAGTAAGTGCTGCAAATTTCATAAGCCTATGAAATATTCTCTCGCTTCAAATTTTAGGATACCTATGCCTATATTAAAATTCGAAGAAGCATGATACGCCGCCAATCCTCAAGGAACTTAGCAGTAAGAGCGGAGTTACCAGTTATCGATCCCTCTCAGCTTCAAATTGATGTTTAACACCAATTGCGGAGAATTCGTCGTGGCTCACCATATTGCTGTAAAGTCTGTCTGGACCCAATCAACTGGTTACAGGTAGGCTATAAGGCACCATCCGCCTTCGCTGCAGCTTCTAGAAGGATGGACAGAAGTTACGGCAATGAATGCGGTTACCGTTGGGCTAGTCCTCATGCAGCCACCCACGTCCAGTAAGGTCTCTCAAAAACTCCTAGATAATGTCTCCATGCTCCTGTGACAGAGGCAGGTATCCGCTCTGCACAGCAGCCCTAGAAATGCGTCAGCCTCGGGCTAAGGCGCTGGCAACAAATCACTGGCTTCTCCTTAGTAGGCGGTGAGTCTAACCTAGATTCGGATGCTCAGTACGATGAAGAAAACGACAGCGTCGTGGAACGTTACGCACAGCCAACTCAGGCCTAAACCATTCTTACCTGCGCCCATGCAGAAGCGATCATTCCTGAGGCTCACGCATCCGTTGTGTTTGCTCTATGCCGCAGGACCGGAAGATTGCACGAAATCTTTCAACCCATGAGCTGGCATGCCTGATCGCCTGGTCTATGGAGGAGCCTAATCTTTCCCTACATGTTTGGGTGGGGTGCGTAATATCAATGTCTCACAAGTTACGTCTTCCAGAATTTCCTTCGATTCTTGCACCTCCCGTTGAGGGACGAATTTTTGGACTGAGACCTTTGCTGCTCTGCATCACACGAGAGAAGATCCGTCGGTCACTGCCATTGTACGAAGAGGCTTGTCATGCAATTGCAAGATTCGTCATACCATTCTCTCTGTATCCAAGGTCTGCTCATGAAAGGTGATCTCTCCACCACGCATAAAGCTTCGCCTACTTTGCAATCCCGGATACCTGAGACCGGCTCCCAGACCACCATGCCTTCTCTGATCGATCATACCGCAAAAATTGTCTCAGATTATTGCTATGATATGAAGCCTTATCATGAAGATGGGCTCTTGCCTTCGAAGCCTCTTCCCTGGCCGAATGTTCACGATCCATCAACATCTGAACAAAGGTCCAACCGTTACCAAATAACCAATGACTCCGCGGAAAACCAACTTCAGAGCGTATTTGGAGCATCCTATATTGAAAAGCCAGTGGAAGATTCAGCGTGGGACTATGGATATATACACCATTCAGTTCCCCCATATACATCCTCGATGCGCCCACGCAGTTATCCCCTAGAAAACGACGTCAATATGGGAGAGTCTTTACAACCACAAGCAGAGACAAATACCCCGTCCTCATTTTTCATGGACCCTCGCCAGCAACCATCGCATGAGACGTTGATCGCAACTCTACGATTACAGCGCCACAGGGACATCTTAACAAATCCCACAAATATTTGCCAATTACAACTTGGAGACGAACAATTCCAGGACCCATGCTCAAGTCCCTCGCTATATTCGACAGACACACCAAGCTTTAATCTACCTCCGACTGATATTCCCGGCACCGTTGTGGGACAAGAAGTTGCAAATGACCTAACGGCACTAAACGGAGAGGAAAGTGATGGGGATGGAAACGCTAATAGCGAGCCTTATGCGCAACTAATTTTTCGAGCCCTCAAGAGTGCACCAGGCCACAGAATGGTGTTAAAAGAGATTTATGAGTGGTTTGCAAAAAATACGGATAAGGCAAAAACCTCGTCATCGAAGGGTTGGCAGAATAGCATCAGGCATAATTTATCAATGAATGGCGTAAGGCCATACGCTGACACCGAAGAATGTTCTCGAACAATGCTGACTAGACATAGGCCTTTAAGAAGGTTGACCAAGCGCCGCCGACCGATGAAGCCAAGAAAGGTTTCATATGGGTCCTCGAACCAACCGCAGTAGAGGAGGGCGTGAAATCAACCACAAGATACCGAAAATTCAATTCTAACAGGAAAATTGGCAAAGCTGAGCATCCTGCCCCCCAACGGCAACGCTCCGGTGCCAAAGGTGGAAAGGCGGCCAAAAAGGCAGCAAAAATAAGACGATCTGCAAGATTCTGCGAACCCAGTAGCCTTCGTTATGTCGAGACTCCCAGCGTAGTCTCATCCGCCGCTTCAGTGTCCATAACGGAAAACGGAGTACAAATAGTCCCGGACTCTGGATTGGCTCATTCGAACAATCTCCCCTACTACCTATCTACCCCAACCTCGTCCTCTGGATCGTCGGTCTTAGACTCCAAGCCATACGGGTACGAGGATATCACTGGATGTTCTCCCCACCTTTGTGGCGATCCCGTTTTCTACGAAGATCACGACCATGCCAATGACTCCGTGTTTTCTTATCCCTCGTTATGTGATCCCGGAGAAAGCATATTCAACTATGGCTTGGCCGCATGACTAGTTAGAATGCTTACTTGTTTACTCCCGGTACAGCATGCTTCGCAGCAATGTTACCCATTGCGCTATTTCTATGATTGAACACTATAGAGGGTTATTGTAGGCTTTACATATCTGCGTAAGCGTCTCTGTAACAACACACCTGCCTGCATTCACATCCTAGTCAAACATCCAAGCGTGTCTTCCATTTCCTAAGAAGTATGGTCGTTTCTCCTAATACCCAATAGACCGTTTGCTTTCGTGCATGTATATAATTGATCGAAGTTGATTGTTTGATGATGTCTTTTGGCCCTCGTGTATATACTCTATAACATTTTTCTATCAGTTTGCCTGTCCGCCCTACAATATCTGTTATAACATCATCGCTACATCGTACCCTTTGTCTTTTACTTTCAATTGACTGATCACGACTTGTACCTCCAAAGGGTTGGACGTGATGCCAACAGAGGATCAGCATTTCGACCACACTGACTCATTGGAACTGTGTTGACGACTGTTGCTACCATTCCTCCTGCTACGTCAAGATGCATTGGGCTCTGAAACACGCCAATCAGTCCCTGGTTCTCGAGTTTGCCTGCAACCTATTCGTGACAAAGGCTTGAGGCCTGGAAGGTCCAGTATATGGGGTAGCGTGCAGACTCAACCTCGCCTGTCGTCAAGTGGCTTGCAGTAGCTCCTTATGGAATAACAACTAGTATGTGGAAGGATCAAGATTGAGAGCAGGTAGCTGTCAGCGGGAGCGGGCCGTTTGCCTTGCAAAATCACGTTTTGATATATTGATTTCGCATCGCTTGGCTTCTGAGCTGCCTCGGAGAGACTGATGTAAGTCTACTTGATTTGCTGTTGAAGAATATGGATGGCAATTCGATTTTGGCAACATCCTACTCATATGAAGTATTCAGAAGGGAGGTATTGCATCAGTATATGCAGAAAGAGCTTTGTAAGGGTTAGCGGGGTTGGAGAGGAACCCTGCACCAGCGTATGGATGCTAAGAATTATCTACAGACTAAAAGACTAGTGTGGAGAGCCATTGGAAAGGCTCGGCCCCTGGGGATCCGGGACGTCAAGGTCCGAAAGCGCCTCTGGCTCGACCTGCATTAGGAACCAGAGAACCAGACAATCTTCGAAAAAATAACTTATTCCGGGCGCGATACATGTCATACCTGAAATCTCTCCATCCACAAGCAGCCTGACAGCCTGGTGGTCCTACATTACGTCCTCATCGACAACGGTTGGCGATAAGCCCAACACAATTGACTGGTTGACCACGGTTCAACAAGTCGATCTGATCTCTGATCGAACTATAGGTACCATGGAACAATTCCAAGATCGGCGTCCATATGGTCGATGTCTTCCCAAATAGGCGGAGAGCAATTGATGGACTTAAGGTAGCTGTCAAGACCTTTAGTGTGGTGGATTCGTCAACACACACGTGGTTATCCGTGCACTCGTGCAACAGTACCGAGACTAGGAATATGACAGGTGCTTAAGGCAGCGGGAAGTAGTGTCTTCCAACCACGGGTAACCGTTCGGCGGTCAACTCCGTTAGATCAATACCTGCGTGACAACCTCGGGATATTGCAGGCAGTTTCAAGTACGGCAATGCAAGAGTGGGTGTAAACCCGGCTTTGAAGAAATCACGGCGTGAGCAGCTAATGTCGGGATATGAGGCACTACTACCGGAGTTTAGTAAATGCAAGATGTGCAACAATGTGGCTCCAAGTTTGCAGTCATCAACTTCATGAAACAGTATAGGGTAGATAGATCGAGCAGCAAAACCCATTTCCCCATGTCAGATTCAAAAGAAATCAGCTTTGATTCATGCCGGTAAACACAATTGCCGCTGTCTTATCAAAAGGTCTCGGTTATCCAGAGGGAATGGGAGACTAGAACAGGTCGAGGACCAAGTATTATACCATATACGATCTAGGATCTACAGCGGGGAAAGCTCTTTTGGCAACATCGAACCCGCTTGCACGTTCTTAGCCGATATCAAGCTCCAGAGAGACGAAGCCACTATCCTTTCGTTACCCATTCCTTCTCGATCAGCGGCTGCTTCCAAGCGCCTACTATTTACACTTTCCACTGTACGAATCTTGCATATTGAGGCACTCAATAAGAACTTATCGGGATTGATAGATGCATAATGACAGGGGCACTACTAGCACGACACCAGAATTCCCTATCAGGGATGTGGAGAATATGATATCAAGCCCTTATCGACGTCCCGGATTCGGAACTGCAAACAGAAGATACAACTCGACAGGGTCTTTCTGACTCTCGGGCTCGATTGCCACCACCTCTCCAAAAGAGCTTTTGATAATCCTGACATTGGGGCCCCTGAACCGTACTTTATCATATATGCGAACCTTACGCCGGAGGAATGACATGAGATATCAACTTTAAATTACTCGCCAATCGCACAAACCAAGGTTTCCTTATATCACCATCTTGATCGGATAAACGATTGGCTTGGAATCTCACGGTTAGGGCTTCTGTAAAGCTTTACCGAACAGCGGAATCCCAGCTCTGCAACAACCTACTAGTCTCACGAGGACGGAGTGGGGTGCCAGCCGACGTCACCAACGCTCAACCACTCAGGATTGAGAGGCTCACCATATTCTCCAATATTCGATGGCTCCCGTTATCGAATAGCCGTCGCTGTTCAAGCTTCATGATACTGTTTCGGCTATTGAACCGACGACAGTGAGACGGTCCTTTCCTCCCTCCTCTCCCATGCAATTTGAACGGTTACAGAGCCTTCGGCTTATATCATGCCAAAAACCCCCTATGAACTGTGCTTACTCTGATACTCGAGAAAAATAAGGTGTGAGTCAACCGTTTTCGGTATCTGCATCATCAAGCTGCGACACCACTCGGTGACTAAATGGCATGTAAGTGCTATCACTGGCCGCTTCCGTGATTAGGCTCATAAAATAGTCCCAGGGGTACGGATCGCCTTTTTCCATGGCAGTCTCGACAAGCGGAGGCTTAGGTGACTCTGTAACGCCCCATCGATCGTTCTCGAACGTATGATACATCCATCTATTCCCTCAACCAGCTTCACTGTTCGGTCTATAGCCACCTTCTGTCACAGTATGGGCCCGTTGCCTTTTGAAGCTGAGGAGGTGATACAGAAGTGGCAAACAGTCTCGTTAACATTTTGCCAGCCGTATAAGTAAATACTAACTAGCTGACCTTGTGTTAGAAAATGCAGATATTCCAAGAATTTCCTCTTCCACTGTGTCTATGGATACCCCAACCGCCTTCGAGCCCGGAGGATTACCTCACCGCAGCTTACAAATCTGTTCGAACTGTTGCGGAAGTTCAGAAAAGTGCGACACTATACCCCATGGGAAGCTTCCGAAAGAAGCAGTTGCCGCTATTGCATGGAGACAGGTTTTACAATCCCTACCGGCATCTGGATCTCGCAGCCGAGATATACGTTTCGGCTACAGTTTTTTCAGCTCCATAAAATGAATACGACAGCAAGCCTCTACAAACATACTTTTCATATCAAATCCTCTCCCAGATTCCAGGTATGCGGCTGGAAAACATGGCGGTATCGATAACTCGTAATTGAACACATGTTATCCAACTTCTTTTCACAAGTCGCTACTCCTCCGTCCTCATATCACCCATATTCTTATTCAATCTACGATGCACAAGGTCCCCTAACCCAATCACTACACACTAACCCCGATCTAACTAAAAGTACTCATCAAACCTCATCCGATCGTTCACCCCGTACTTTTCTCGCCCTGTCCTCTGAATGAGTTCTTCCGCACGAACGCCTAGAGAAAAGGGGCTAAGATGAGAAAGGGGGCGAAAACCGGGAAGTTTTGGAACTTTGAGACAGAGATCGTGATGGGGGTAAAGCTTTGGGTGGGGGGGGGGTCTTTTATGGGAAGGGCTTCGGTCTCAGCGATAGAACAGCAAGAGGACGTCGTCTTTTCCAAGTTTTCATTACCCCCGTGCAAGCTCCGTCTCCAACCTTACTCCCCCAACTTCTATTCTTCTTTCCCCTCTCCTGCCTCCCCAATTTCCACCTCCCTTCCCCCCCCCCTACTCCCCACACAGCCCTTAAAACAACCCCGACACCAAAACCCCACATCACAACCTCTTCAACTCCCCATCAACACACGCACTCCCATTCCCACACGCTCTACCCCTCACCCCCTCAACCCATCCCATTTCTTCCCCCAAACCCGCCGACACAAAACCTATGGAACTTAGAGCCCACTCTTGAGCATCACGGTACTTGTCAAGGACCCCCTTGGGGTGGCGTGGGGCGAGGTGGCGTGGGGTGGGGTGAAGTGACTTGGGAAGACGGTGGGGAGAACGAGAGAGATGCGGGCGTGTGAAGCACGGATGGCGTTTGGTGCGAGGGTGGGAGTGAGGGGTTTGGGGGGACAGTAGTGAGGATATGTACCCTCGAGGGTTGAGTGAGAGAGTGAGAGAGGGGAACGGACGGCATGGTGAATTCGAGTATGGGAGGTGGTTGTCGTGATGTTGATCTAGTGCTAGCTGATAGATGCAATCGAAATCCTTCTTCCCCGTCTATCTGGCACCCCATCTCAGGCCAATTTCCACGCTCAATGCCAGCCCTTGCAATTCGGCTGACCATCCTTGTTGCTCTTCCAACATTTCCTCGTTCTCCACCATGGCTTTCGCGTTGAGATACCTTTTGGGCAAAGTTCACATTTAGCGGCTTAGGAGATAGAGTTCGGAACGGGAAGGCCGCTTTTGTTTGCTTGGTTTGTTGAGGTTTATGATTTTCTGGGCTTGTGGGGCTGGATATTGGAGTGGTTTGGAGGAGGCCGGCTGGTGAATGCAAATTTCGTAGCCGCAGTGTCGTCCAGTCCCTTCGTACATTTGCCTTTCCCATCAGCTCCGATCTTGCCTCTAGGGATTTTTCACATTCGCCTCCCAAGGCTCTGGGCTGCCTTCTCCATGTATCGGCCTGGGCATATTGAGTTTTTGGTCCAGGCGGGTCGAGTTGTGTTAGGGGCCAGCATAGAGCGAGTCATATGGGTGTAATGTAACGAGTATATAAATGCTAAGGAAGGAAAGTATCTAGAAGGGAAGGGCCGGCTATCTATATGACTCAGGAGAACATAAGCTAAC